>Ga0208264_1000066_pt1 | contig 70036 bp, 56 predicted proteins | sample LakWasMet31_HOW6_2_FD_183873 | JGI IMG/M metagenome (GOLD analysis project Ga0208264, IMG submission 183873) | Freshwater sediment methanotrophic microbial communities from Lake Washington under simulated oxygen tension - Sediment Metagenome... | ecosystem: Environmental > Aquatic > Freshwater >... | reverse complement strand
AACGGCAAACTCATTGTCTGCGCCGCCATGCGTAAGCTCATTCATCTGGCTTTCGCTATCTTGAAATCCGGTAAACCTTTTGATCCTAATTTTTCCCTTGCATAAGCAAGTTTAAGACGGTATCTACGTTCTGGCCCGCAGGGCGAAACACACGGATGTGTTTCGTGAAACCGACTTCAAACAAAACCCGTCGCGGCAGCGACACAACATAAATGAAAGCCATCCACCAAAACATCACTAAAATCCGCCGCGATTACAATGCCCTGGTCGCCAACGAGATGTTGGAGGATTACGCTTTGCGCTACGCGCCGCGCAGCTTTCGCAAGTGGTCGGAATTTCAGGTCGCCAACACCGCGTTCGGTTCGACCTCGTTTCTAGTGCTGGAAGCCATCGGCGGTTTTCTTTCGATTAACTATGGCTTCACCAATGCCTGTTGGGCAATTCTGATCGTCGGTATCGTGATTTTTATCACCAGCCTGCCGATTAGTTATTACGCCGCCCGTTATCATATCGACATCGACCTGCTGACCCGCGCGGCGGGTTTCGGCTACATCGGTTCCACGGTCACCTCGCTGATTTACGCTTCGTTTACTTTCACGCTGTTTGCGCTGGAAGCCTCGATCATGTCGCTGGCTGTCGAACTGTATTTCCAGATTCCGCTGGCCATCGCTCACGTGGTCAGCGCGGTGATCGTGGTGCCGTTGGTAACTTTCGGCATCACCACCATCAGCCGCATGCAACTCTGGACTCAACCGGTCTGGCTGACGCTGCTGGTCATGCCGTATATTGCGGTGGCGATGCAGGAGCCTGAGGCACTGCTGACGCTGAAAAGCTATTTTTGGATAGCTGGCAGCGGCGAAGGCTTCGATTGGCTGTTGTTCGGCACCGCTACCACCGTGGCGTTTTCGATGGTGGCACAAATCGGCGAACAAGTGGATTTTCTGCGCTTTATGCCGGATAAGACCAAGGCTAACCGGCTGAAGTGGTGGGCGGCGATGCTGGCCGCCGGGCCGGGCTGGATCGTGTTTGGGGTGATGCGGCAAATAGCCGGCGCCTTGTTGGCGCATTTGGCGATCCGCCATGGCATCAGTCCGCAGCACGCCCACGAACCGACGCAGATGTATCTGGTGGCCTATAACGAGTTGTTCGACAATCCGCAATGGGCCCTGGCGACCACCACCTTGTTCGTGGTCCTCAGTCAGATCAAGATCAATGTCACCAACGCCTATGCCGGCTCGCTGGCTTGGTCCAACTTCTTTTCGCGCTTGACCCACAGCCATCCGGGCCGGGTGGTGTGGTTGCTGTTTAATGTATTGATTGCGTTGCTGCTGATGGAGTTTGGGGTATTCGGCGCGCTAGAAAAAGTGCTGGGCTTGTTCTCGAATATGTCGATCGCCTGGATCAGCGCGGTGGCGGCGGAATTGATGATCAATAAGCCGCTGGGCTTGAGTCCGAAGGTCATTGAATTCAAACGCGCCTATTTGTCCGATCTGAATCCGGTGGGGATTATCGCCACTTTCTTCGCCTCGGTGGTATCGATACTGGCTTATGTGGGTTTGTTCGGCGAGGGACCCAAGGCTTTTTCGGCCTTTATCGCCTTGGGGCTGGCCTTCGTGCTGACACCGACCGTCGCTTATTGCTGCGGCGGCAAGCATTATCTGGCCAGGGATAGAAAAGCCCAAAATCGCAAATCGCATGACAAATGTTCGATTTGCGAGAACGAATTCGAGCATGAAGACATCGCCTACTGCCCGGCCTATGCCGGCAGCATCTGTTCGCTGTGTTGCACGCTGGACGCCCGCTGCCTGGATGCCTGCAAGGTGGGGTTCAGGTTCGACGATTATCTGGAGGCTTTAGCCAAACGGCTATTGCCGGAGGCGATCAGCCTCAATGCCCGCTTACGCTTGCTGCGGTTTAGTTTGATGTTTTTGTTCCTGTCGGTGCTGACCGGGATTTTTGTCAGCATCATTTATTATCAGGATCTGCTCAGCGTATGGCAGAACTTCCCGGCTTTTCAGCTGTTGCTGAATAATTTTCTAAAAATCTACACTTCTTTGCTGGTCTTCATCGGTTTGTGTACCTGGTGGCTGATCTTGAATGCGGAAAGCCGGCGGGTGGCGCATGAGGAAACCGCCAAGCAGACCCAGTTGCTATTGCAGGAGATCGAAGAACACAAGAAGACCGACCTGAAATTACAGCAGGCCATGAAAATGGCTGACACGGCTAACCAAGCCAAAAGCCGCTTCCTGAGCAACATGAGCCACGAGATTCGTTCGCCGCTGAACAGTATCATCGGCTATGCGCATATTCTGCATCAGGACCCGGCGATTCCGGCACACCGGCAACAGGCGGTGGAAACCTTGAAACGCAGCGGCGAGCATTTGTGCTCGCTGATCGAAGACATCCTCGACATCGCCCGTATCGAGGAACGCAAATTCGACTTCAACTATCAGCCTATGCATTTTCCCAGCTTCATCGAACACTTGGTACATATATACAAGGAACAAGCCGAAGACAAGGGTTTGAGTTTCGATTGCCAGATCACCATGACATTGCCGCAACGCATACGCGGCGACGAAAAACGGGTCGGGCAGATTTTGATGAATTTGCTGGGCAATGCCGTCAAATTCACCGGCACCGGCGGCATCGTGTTTCGCATCGGCTACAGTTGCGGCGTCGCCAGTTTCCAGATCACCGACACGGGTAGCGGCATCGATGAGCAGCAGCAACAGAATATCTTTCAACCTTTCACCCGCCTGGATACCGCCACCGGTAATGCCGTGGCCGGCAGCGGTTTGGGACTGACCATTAGCAAGATACTGACGGAAGTGATGGGCGGCGAACTAACGGTACAAAGCCGGCCCGGCCAGGGCTCGACGTTCAGCGTCAGGTTGCTGCTACCTAGCCTCGGCCCGGAAAACGAAGCCGATCCGCAAGCGCCGGTAATCGGCTATCTGGGGCGGAGACGGCGAATCATGGTGGTGGACGATCAGCGCGAACATCGCGATTTATTATTGGCATTACTGGAACCGTTGGGGTTTTATCTCAGCGAAGCCCACTCCGGCGAAGAATGCCTGAGCAAGGCCGCCGAGCAACGGCCCGACTTGATCCTGCTGGACATCTCGATGACCGGCATAGACGGCATAGAAACCGCCATGCGTCTGCGCGAACAGAAGCTGGACATGCCCATCGTGGTGCTCAGCGCCAACGCTTACCCCGGCGACCGCATGGCCGCCTTGAACGCCGGCTGCAACGACTTTCTGGCCAAACCGCTGCGCATGCCGGAACTGATGAGCAAACTAAAGCTTTATCTAGGGCTGGACTGGCTAAGCGGCGATGATCAAAAAACCGTAACAGCCAAGGCCGCGCCGAGGATCGAGACGCCGCCACCAGCGCTGCTGCAAGCTTGTATCGACTGCGTGCGCATCGGCGACATGCTGGGGTTGAAGAAGGCTTTGGGGCAACTGGGCCAGGAGCACCCCCGGTATGCGCCCTACTGCGGCAAACTGACTCAACTCGCCAATCAATTTCGTATCGGCGAAATTAGAACCACGCTGAACATCGCCAGCAAACAGGAGCCGGCGCCATGATTGAAATGTCCGCCGGCAACGGCACGGTGCTGATCGTCGACGATACCCCGGGCAACCTGGCTTTGCTATCCGATACCCTGTCTGAAGCCGATTATCGGGTGCTGGTCGCAACCGACGGCCAATCGGCGCTGGAACAGATCCAATACATCAAGCCCGACATCATTTTGCTGGATGTGATGATGCCCGGCATAGACGGTTTCGAGACCTGCCGCCAGTTAAAAGCCGATTCGGCTACCGAAGCGATACCGGTACTATTCATGACCGGCCTTAGCGAACTGGATCATTTGCTGCGCGGTTTTGGCGAGGGCGCGCTGGATTACATTGTCAAACCGATACGTCCCGCCGAAGTGCTGGCCCGCATCGAAGTGCATTTAACCCAAACCCGAAATCTGCGCCGCGCCGAACGGCTGTTGGCCGACGGCGAATTTGCGGCGCTAGCCGTCGATAGCGCCGGGCGCATCGACTGGTTGACGCCGATGGGCAGCACATGGTTGCACGATTTCGCCTTGGTGCAGGATTCGGCACCAGCATTTCGGATCAACGATTTTCTGCCTGACACGCTTTTAAACTGCTTTCAAACTTGGCGGGATCATGCCGGTCGTAGCGCTACGGAATCCGCCGAACAACCGCTGGCTAATGGTTTTAGCGTCAGTATCAGCCCGTGCGAACACCCGGACCAATTCATGCTGCTGTTACAACGCGACATGGCTCAAGATGCCTGGAGTCCGCAAATTTTGCGGGAAAAATTGAAATTGACCTTCCGCGAGGCCGAGATCCTGATGTGGATCGCCCGCGGCAAAACCAACAAGGAAATCGGCCTTATCCTCAGCACCAGCCCGCGCACGGTTAACAAACACCTGGAACACATATTCGAAAAGCTCGGCGTATCCACGCGCTCCGCGGCCGTTGCCATGGCACTGAAACCGGAAGGGAAATAATCGAAAAACCATCCCTGCTCACCCGAGTCGCCAAGCGACTCGTAGCCACACCAACTTTACTGTAAACAATATTACGCAAGCACCTCAAGTCAAGCCGTTCATGGTTAAACGACTCGTTACGAACCAATTGCCATTCGCGCGGCACCACTCATCAAACTGTTAGCAAAAGACAGCAGATTTTATCGAAAACATCTAAATATAAGATATACATTTCAACTTATATCATTTCACCTGGCATTTAACATTCTCTATTATCTGTTCCAGATATAACGCTTAACCTCCTATCTGTATAGAGAAACCAAATGACTCAAAGCAACATCATGCCCGGCTTTCGGCCGGCGCTGGCATTTACCCTGATCTATCTGGGACTGGTGGTGCTGATTCCACTCAGTACGCTGGTGTTCAAGAGCTTACAACTAGGCTGGGAGGATTATCTAACCATCATTAGCCACGAACGGGTCGTGTCCTCGTTTCGGGTCAGTTTTATCACCTCTTTGATTGCCGCGGCGGTAGCCGGCGTGTTCGGCTTCGTGATTGCCTGGGTACTGGTGCGTTATCCGTTTGCCGGCAAGCGATTTCTGGATGCCTTGATCGACCTGCCGTTTGCGTTGCCGACGGCGGTGGCCGGCGTGGTACTGGCAACCATTTATCAACCCAGCGGCGCCATCGGCAAATGGCTGATCGACAGCTTCGGCATCAAGGTGGCCTATACGCCGCTCGGCATTGTCGTCGCCCTGATTTTTATCGGCATTCCGTTTGTGGTACGCACCGTCGAGCCGGTGCTGCAGGAGTTCGATACCACCATGGAAGAAGCCGCCTCCAGCCTTGGCGCCTCGCGGTTGCTGGTGTTTACCAAGATCATTTTTCCCAACATTTTTCCGGCGTTGATCACCGGCGTTTCGCTGGCTTTCGCCCGCGGCGTCGGCGAGTACGGTTCGGTGATTTTCATCGCCGGCAATCTGCCCTACGTTTCGGAAATCGTGCCCTTGCTGATCGTCACCAAGCTGGAGCAATACGATTATCCCGGCGCCACCGCAATAGCCCTGACCATGTTAGTCATCTCCTTCCTGCTGTTGCTGGTGATTAACCTACTGCAACTCTGGGCGCGCAAGCGTTCCGGACAAATTTAGGAGACTACCCGACATGCACGCCAACCTTCATTTAATCGGCGACAGCAGCGGCCAGGCCAGCCATCAAGCCTTGCGCGATTCGCAATGGGTCAGATGGGGACTCATCAGCATTGCCGTCGGCTTTATCGTCCTGTTCCTGTGCATGCCGCTGGGACTGGTACTGTTTCAGGCTTTTTCCAAGGGTTGGGATGCCTACTGGCAGGCGCTGTCGCAACCCGATGCCCTGGCGGCCTTGCGACTGACCTTGATCGTGGCCTTGGCGACCGTGCCGCTCAACACTGTATTCGGCGTCGCGGCGGCCTGGGCGATTACCCGTTTCGAATTTCGCGGCAAAAGCCTGCTCACCACGCTGATCGACCTGCCGTTCTCGGTATCGCCGGTAATTTCCGGCCTGATTTTCGTGTTGATGTTCGGCGCCCAGGGCTGGTTCGGCGAATGGCTGTCGGCGCACGACATCAAAGTGATTTTTGCGACACCCGGCATTATTCTGGCGACGCTGTTCATCACCTTTCCGTTCGTGGCCCGCGAGTTGATTCCGCTGATGCAGGAAATGGGTAGCGAAGAAGAGGAAGCCGCGCTGTCGCTGGGCGCCAGCGGCTGGAAAACCTTTTTCCTGGTCACCCTGCCCAACATCAAATGGGCACTGCTTTACGGGGTATTGCTGTGCAACGCCAGGGCGATGGGCGAGTTCGGCGCGGTGTCGGTGGTATCCGGCCATATTCGCGGCCTGACCAACACCCTGCCCTTGCATGTCGAGGTCAGCTACAACGATTACGACGTGATCGGCGCCTTTGCCAGCGCTTCGATTCTGGCGGGACTGGCTATCGTCACGCTGGTGCTAAAAAGTTTTCTGGAGTGGAAACAGAGTAGAGGCTAACGGATAAAAGACGCGGCAAACACCGGTCCAGCCTTCCCATACTTTATATCTATTACCCAAATTTAATATCGAGACACAGATATGAGCATTCTACTATCCAACATCAGCAAAAAATTCGGCCAATTCGCGGCGCTGCACAACGTTAATCTGGAAATTCCGGAGGGCGAACTGGTGGCGTTATTAGGTCCGTCCGGCTGCGGCAAGACTACCTTGCTGCGCATCATCGCCGGCCTGGAAACCCCGGATGCCGGCCGGGTGTTGCTCAGCGGCGAAGACAAGACCGAGCAACACGTCAGCCGCCGCGGCATCGGCTTCGTGTTTCAACATTACGCCTTGTTCCGGCACATGACGGTGTTCGACAACGTCGCCTTCGGTTTGCGGGTCAAACCCCGCAAGGAAAGACCCGGCGAAGCCGACATCGCCAAGAAAGTCCATGCCCTGCTGGAACTGGTGCAACTCGACTGGTTGGCCGACCGCTTCCCCGACCAGCTATCCGGCGGCCAGCGCCAACGTATCGCCTTGGCACGGGCCCTGGCCGTGGAGCCGAGCGTGCTGTTGCTGGACGAACCGTTCGGCGCGCTGGATGCCAGCGTCCGCAAGGATTTGCGGCAGTGGCTGCGCAATTTGCATCAGGAACTGCACGTCACCAGCATTTTCGTCACTCACGATCAGGAAGAAGCCATGGAAGTGGCCAGCCAGGTGGTGGTGCTGAATCAGGGCCGCATCGAGCAGCAAGGCGCGCCGGCCGATATTTACGACAATCCGGCCAATGCCTTTGTCTCCAAGTTTATCGGCCAGACTAATGTGCTGCATTTGGAACACGGCGACAGCGACTGGCTGAAAAACTCCGGTATCGTGCTGGACCAACCCAAGGGGATTTTTGCTCATGTCCGCCCGCATAACATCGACATCGAGAAAGCCCCGGAAAGTTCGAACTCACCGGTGACGTTGAAGGACTGGCAGCATCTGGGATCGACCATACGTATCGAGCTGTTCAATCCGCAATTCAATCATTCCGGTACCAGCCTGTTTGCGGAAATGCCCAACGAACGTTTTAAGCAGTTAAAGCTCAGCAAAGGCGACCGGGTCGCGGTGCATATCAAGCATGCGCACTGGTTCAACTGATCGGATACGGAAACACGCAGGCACAACCCCTGATATAGGGGATTTCGTGGAATAGGCATAAGCCCCACCCCACAGAACAAGGCAGTTATCGTCCAAAACTATGAACCTTAATCAACTCGAACTACTGCGTATTTTGCAGGAAACCAACTACAACCAGTCGAAAGCGGCGGAAAAGCTCAATGTCGTGCAATCGGCGGCCAGCCGGCAACTGCAGTTATTCGAGGAAGAACTCGGCTCGCCGCTATTCGAGCGCCACGGCAAGAAGCTGCTGGGCTTGACGCCGCTTGGCGACCGGGTCATGAAAGAGGTCGAACGCATCAATCAGGCCAAGAAAAACATTCAAAGCATTGCCGACGACTTTCGCGACAACCGCAACGGCACGCTGCATATCGCCACCACTCATACCCAGGCCAAATACCTGCTGCCGGTACCGATACAAAAATTTCGGGAAAAATATCCCGGTATCACCATTTATATGGTGCAGGCCTCGCCGGACGATTTGATCCAACACTTGCACCATCATCGTGCCGATATTGCCATCTGCACCGAACGGCTGGACGAGGACGACAAATTGGTGATCACGCCTTGCTACGAATGGCAGCACATTGCCGTGGTGCCGCGCCATCATGCCTTGGCGCAAGGCGACATCACCTTGGGGCGCTTGGCCTCGTTTCCGATTCTGACCTACTCGCCCGGTTTCACCGGTCGCTCAACCATCGAAAAGGCCTTCAAAAACGCCGGCAAGGAACTCGACATCACGCTGTCCGCCGCCGACTCCGACATCATCAAGACTTACGTCCGGCTGGGGCTGGGTGTGGGCATCATCGCCAGCACTTCCTACGAGCCCAGCAACGACAACGACTTGGTGGCCTTGGATTTATCGCATCTGATACCGCGCTCGGTGACTAAAATCGCCTACCTGAAACAACTGTATCTGCCCTCTTATCTGCAATATTTTATCGGCGAGCTACTGGCCAGAGCCGGGCAAAAGCAATAAAGCGTCGCGGCCTTACCTCAAACATCGGACGATTGGGGCAAAACCGACATAAAAACTGTCTGGCCGCAAAAACGGTAACAGTTCTTGAAGCAAACCCACAATCGCTACATACTGCGCTGCGCACCGGTACATCGCATCGTTTACAGTATGCCTTAAGCCTATTGGGCTACAGACTGTTTATCGAAAACCCGACCAAGCATCCCGGCATAAATTGTGCATAATTTCGGATGTTTACTTCTCATTAATCAACCGGAGACTGACTGCCGTGAAAATTGGCCTGATCAAAGAAATCAAAACCAAGGAAAACCGTGTCGGTTTGACCCCGGCAGGCGTAGCCGCATTAAGCGCAAACGGCCATCGGCTTCATGTCGAGCAGGGCGCCGGACTAGGTTCCGGCTTCGCTGACGACGCTTACCGGCAAGCCGGCGCCATCATCGTCACCACGGCGGAAGCCTGGGACAACGAACTGGTCATCAAGGTCAAGGAGCCTGTCGAATCGGAATACCGCTATCTCAAGCAACAGATCGTCTTTACCTATTTCCATCTGGCCGGCGTGCCATGGGCGTTGACCGAAGCCTTGCTGGCCGGCAAGACCAGCGCCGTCGCCTACGAAACCCTGGAAGACGCCAACGGCCGGCTGCCGCTGCTGGCGCCAATGAGCGCCGTGGCCGGCAACATGGCGGTGCAGATGGGCAGCCACTACCTGGCGGCCTACAATGGCGGCAACGGCATGATGCTGGGGTCCGTGCTGGGCAAGCGCTATGGCAAGGTGCTGATAATTGGCGACGGCGTGGTTGGCTCGCATGCCGCCAAAACCGCGATCGGACTTGGCGCCAATGTCGCGGTCGCCGGACTGTTCCCGGACAACGGCGATCGTTTGCGCCGCGAGATTTCGGAGGAAATCGATTTTTTCATTTCCGAACCGGCGGCGATTGCCGAACATCTGCTCGATACCGATCTGTTGGTCGGCGCGGTACTACTGCATGGCGCCAGAGCCGCACATGTGGTCAGCGAAGCTATGGTCAAAACCATGCAGCCGGGATCGGTGCTGGTCGATGTCAGCATCGATCAGGGCGGCTGCATCGAAACCGCCCGCGCCACCACTCACGCTGACCCGGTTTACACCCGGCATGGCGTGATTCATTACTGTGTCGGCAACATGCCCGGCGCTTACCCGCGTACCTCGACGCTGGCCCTGACCGACGCCACCCTGCCCTATGTGCTGAAACTGGCGGACAAGGGTTTGGCGGCCTTATCGGACGACAAGGGCTTCGGCAAAGCCTTGAACACTTATCAAGGTTACATTGCCTGCAAACCGGTGGCCGAGGCCTATGAGGTTTGGGATCGCTATAAAGAGGCGCCGTCGAGTTTTTCGGAATAAACGGCGATCAGCGCCGGCCATGCAATATATTAAATAGTACAAACCCGGCAAACATAGCCCCGGCAAAGATATAACTGCCGGGCAAGCCTGAGCTTAAGCCGACAATCGCCGGTCCGGGGCATATACCGGACAAGCCCCAGCCGACGCCGAATATCGCCGCTCCGGCAATCAACCGGGCATCAACTCCGGTTTTTGGCGTATCGCAAGCCGTCTGCTCCTGTTCCTGGGCAAGCTCGGGCGATGTGCGAATCAGGCGTTGCGAGACACCTAAAATCAACAAGGCGCTGGCCATCACCAAAGCCAGACTGAAGTCCCAGGCGCCGGCCACATCCAGAAACGCCAGCACTTTAGCGGGGTTGGTCATTTGGGCGACGATCAGACCGACGCCGAAAATCAAGCCGAAAACAAACGCGGAAATATTTTTGCTCATCATCGCTCCGCTCAAAACACATGCCGAACCAGATATACGGATATACCGGCGGTCAGCATGAAAACCAGCGTCGCCGTAATGGAACGCACCGACAGCCGGGCTATGCCGCAAACCCCGTGGCCGCTGGTGCAACCGCCGCCCAGCCGGCTACCGTAACCGACCAGTAATCCGGCAACGGCCAATACCGCCAGCGAGGCATCGAGTTGCACGGCTATGGTGTTGCCGCTGAGTCTATATAAAACCCCGCTGACGAGAAGCCCCGCCAGAAACCACAGCCGCCAGCCGCTTTCCGCGCCCCACGGCGGCAAAACACCGGCGGCAATCCCTGAAATGCCGGCGACTCTATTATGGGCGAAAAGCAGCAATGCCGAAGCCACGCCTATGATCGCGCCGCCCGCCAATGCCGATAAAACCGTAACCTCTGTCATCTTCGATTGTCTCGTTTAAAAAAACCGTCTATTGAATCAGAATCGCCGCGACCAAGCGAATTGCAATGAAAATTGCGTCATCGACAGGTCGATGGTTTGGCCGGGACTCAAAGGATTTAGCCCGGTAATGGTTTTCTGCGGCGAATACATAAAGGCGAAGCTCAACTCATCCTGTTTGCTTAAGCTATGCGTAAGACCACCGGTCAAATGCCACTCCTGCACGCCTGGCGCCAGAATATTGAATAACACCTCGGAACCTTCAATCGGTTGCTGCCCGTAACTGAGGCCGCCACGCCAGGTCCATTTATCGTTTTGTTTCCATTGCGCGCCGAATTTGTAGATGGTCATGTCGTTCCAGCCGAAACCCCGGCCATCGGCGTAACCTAACAATCCGCCCTGAAAGGTATTGCCGACCGATTTGATTTCGCTGTAGCGAATGTGTTCTACATCGAAAGCGGTAGTGATTTCATCGTCCACATCCCAGGACAAACCCACATTAAAACTGTCGGGAATATCGAAACCGCCATCCTGAGCGAACAAACCGGCATAACGCTCAAACTTCGACATATAGATTCGGCTCTTATAAGACGCACCCAAGCGCAGGCCGGGAACCAGCTCGGCTTGGCCGCCGACTCTGAAACCGGCACCGAAGGAATAGTCGCGGCCTTGGTCGGACAAATGATCGGCATCGCTGGAAAACCCCATTTGTCCAAAGCTGCCCAACCCTCGTGCCTTGAAAGTCTGTGCTGCAAAAATCGGCGAAATACCCAGCGAATAACGGCCATGGTCGAAGGAATGCGCATAGGTGCCGACAATAAAAGCCTGGGCCATATCGATACCGGTGCGGCCGGCGCAGAAAACCCCTTTAGCGCCAGGGCACATCGAGGATGAGGAGTTGTTGATATTTTTCCAATCGGTATTCATGCCGCCATTGCCGTACATGGCGACACCCACAGTTTGTTGCTCGTCCAGCTTGTGGCTCCAGCCCAAAGTCGGTATAGGAAAAAAATTGCTTTCGCTTTCGTATGTCCCCGGGTTAAGCATTCCCGCGCCGGTAACACGATATTCCCGATAGGGGCTGAACAGCTCAAATTCTATATCCAGCCGGTCGCCGACAGCGGTCAATCCCGCTGGATTCACCGCTGCGGCCACCGCGTCTTGCGAAAATGCGGTACTAGCGCCGGCCATCGCCTTGCTGCGGGCGCCGTAGCCGTGTGCGAAGTAGCCGTTGGTTGCGTTTGCGATTGAAGAAACAGTCCCCAGCGCAGCGGCCGCAGTTGCTAAGAATAGTGTTTTTTTCAAAGAACTCATGTTTATCTGCCTTGACAATTTAGGTGTATAAACATGGTAACGATGCTGCTACTCACCATGAAAACGATATTATTCGAACTTATCTTCTAAAAATGTCATAGGCATTAGCCACCTGTTTATTTCTGCCTGGCGGATCGCCAAAAAACAAGCACTTATTACATGGCCGCTACCAGCGGCCAACAACCGCCACCGACGTAAATGATATTTTTAGATTTACTTATCTTATACCGTCATAAGCAAGGCCCTGTCCCATTTTCCGAGTCTTGACAGCATACGGCTAAACACAGTAACGTAAATTATCGTAACCATGCTGACCGGACCGCCGGAGGCCAGTGCGCCCAAAAAGCCACTGCCTTTTTTCGCCCGAAGAAAACCCATAAGGAATCGGACATGGCACATTGGTATCCCGACAACTCTCAATCCATTGGCAACACACCGCTGGTTCGCCTCAACCGCATTACCAACGGCGCACCGGTCACTTTACTAGCCAAAATCGAAGGCCGTAATCCGGCCTATTCGGTGAAATGCCGCATCGGCGCGGCAATGATCAACGATGCCGAACGCCGTGGTTTGCTGGGCGAAGGCAAGGAACTGATAGAACCCACCAGCGGCAATACCGGCATCGCGTTGGCCTTTGTCGCCGCGGCGCGCGGCATTCCACTGACCTTGACCATGCCCGACACCATGAGTGTGGAGCGGCGCAAACTGCTGATCGCTTACGGCGCCAAACTGGTGCTGACCGAAGGCGCCAAAGGCATGAAAGGCGCCATCGCCAAGGCCGAGGAAATCGTCGCCTCCGATCCCGGGCGCTACGTGCTGTTGCAGCAGTTCAAAAACCCCGCCAATCCCTTGATACACGAAAATACCACCGGCCCTGAAATCTGGGCCGATTGCGACGGCGCCATCGACATTTTGGTGTCAGGTGTCGGCACCGGCGGCACCATTACCGGCATCTCCCGTTACATCAAACTCACCCAGAGTAAACCGATAATCTCGATTGCGGTGGAGCCGGAAGCCAGCCCGGTATTGAGCCAATATCGAGCCGGCCAGGAGATACAGCCCGCGCCGCACAAGATTCAAGGCATAGGCGCCGGTTTCGTTCCCGATGTTTTGGATTTATCCATGGTCGATGAAATCGAACGCGTCAGCAACGAAGAGGCTATCGACTATGCCCGGCGCCTGGCTCGCGAGGAAGGCATCCTGGCCGGCATTTCCTGCGGCGCGGCGGTGGCTGCGGCGGTGAGGGTTGCCAAGCGCCCGGAAAATGCAGGTAAAACCATCGTCGTGATATTGCCGGACTCCGGCGAGCGTTATCTGAGTTCCGCGCTGTTCGAAGGCTTATTCGACGCCCAAGGAGTGGCTGCATGAGTTTGAATGGTAACGGCCAACATTGGGGCATCGATTCGCTAGTCGCCGAATTGCGCGAATTGCGTTTGCAATCCCTGGAAAATCGCCAACGCCGCGATCATCCACCCAAGCTGCCGTCTCGCAAAATATTGAGCAATATCGTCGACAATCTCGGCGCAGTGCTGTTTCCCAACCGACTGGGCATGCCCGATCTTAACGACGAAGGCATCGATTATTTCGTCGGCCATACCCTGGATAGTTTGTTACGCCAGTTGAACCGGCAGATTGTGCTCGAATTGCAGTTTGTCGCCGAACAACAAGGCCTGTCATCCGATGTTCAGAGCCGGGCAGCCGATATTACCCGTCAGTTTGCAACCCAGCTACCGAAGATCAGAACCCTGATCGACAGCGACATTCAGGCCGCCTACGAAGGCGACCCGGCGGCGAGAAGCCCCGACGAAGTGCTGGTCTGCTATCCCGGCATCACCGCCGTGATTCACCACCGTCTGGCCCATGTGCTGTACAGACTCGGCGTGCCCTTGGTGGCAAGAGTCATCAGCGAAGTAGCCCATTCCACCACCGGCATCGACATCCATCCCGGCGCGCAAATCGCCGATAGCTTTTTCATCGATCACGGCACGGGCGTGGTCATTGGCGAAACGGCTGTGATAGGCCGCCACGTCCGGCTTTATCAAGCGGTCACCCTGGGCGCCAAACGCTTCGCCAAGGACGACAGCGGCATGCTGGTCAAAGGCAACGAACGTCACCCCATCGTCGAAGACGACGTGGTGATCTATGCCGGCGCCACGATCCTGGGCCGCATCACTATCGGCAAGGGTTCGACCATCGGCGGCAACGTCTGGCTGACTCAAAGTGTCCCGCCTGGCAGCTTGGTCAGCCAGGGACAAAACCGCACCGAAGTATTTGCCGGCGGCGGAGGGATTTAGAGCGAAAGGCGAAAGGCGAAAGGCGAAAGGCGAAAGGCGAAAGGCGAAAGGCGAAAGGCGAAAAATTATGCCGGAACCTTAGGCTACACAGGAACAATTTTTCCCGTATGCCGCGCCGAGCACCGGAGCTTTTGAACGGTTCAGCCCGCAGGGGCGATGCAGGGATGCATCGCGTTGACGAAGGGGCAGGAGCCCCTTTCGGCAACCCCGTTCAAGAGTGAGGAGCGCAAGGGATAAGCGGCATCCGGGTGTCTTTTCTTTTGGGTACTTTTCTTTGGACAAGCAAAGAAAAGTACCCCGCCCGCCGGTGCGGAAACCGGCATTAAAACAATCCGTCGCGACGGCGACACCTTTTAACCAAAGGCATTGGATTAAAAAGGAGCGTTAAAAAATGTCAGGACCGGATTGACTTCTCCTCACCCCAACTCTCTCCATCAGGAGAGGGAGATATTCCTGACTTAAAAACAGCATTACCAAAGAAAAAGATAGACCATCTCACAAACCAAAATAAAGGAAAACCATACCATGTCCGACATCCACGAAGCCCATACCGCGTTAGGCGACGTCGCCGCGCGCACCCTATCCAACGCCACCAAAACCGTGCCCATGATGGGCACCATTACCCCTCGCTGGCTGGTGCATCTGATGCACTGGGTGCCGGTCGAAGCGGGTATTTACCGGGTCAACAAAGTTAAAAGCGAAACCAGCATCGCCGTCGACTGTTCCAGCCTGGACGAAAAAGTACTGCCGCAAACCTTCGTCGATTACGAGGAATGGGGCCGCGAGTATAGACTGAATGCCGTCAACACCGTGCTGGACGTGCACACCAGGGTCGCCGACTTGTACAGCAGTCCCTACAACCAAATCCATGAACAGCTGCGTCTGACCATCGAAACCGTCAAGGAACGCCAGGAAAGCGAATTGATCAACAATACCGAATACGGCTTGTTGAACAATGTCGCTCCTTCGCAAAAAGTACAAACCCGTAAAGGTTCGCCAACCCCGGACGACTTGGACGAACTGATCGCCAGAGTCTGGAAGGAACCGGCATTCTTCCTGGCTCATCCACGCGCCATCGCCGCCTTCGGCCGCGAAGCCACTCGCCGCGGCACACCGCCGCCAACCGTATCTTTGTTCGGTTCGCAGTTTTTGACTTGGCGCGGCCTGCCGTTGATTCCGACCGACAAACTAAAAATCGTCAACGGCAAAACCAACATCCTGCTGCTGCGTACCGGCGAAAGCCGCCAAGGCGTAGTCGGCTTGTATCAACCCAATCTGACCGACGAATTGAGCATGGGCTTGTCGGTGCGCTTCATGGGTATCAACCATAAGGCCATTGCCTCTTACTTGGTATCGTTGTACTGCTCGTTGGCGGTATTGACCGAAGACGCCATTGGCGTTTTGGAGAACGTCGAAGTGGACAACTACTATGACTACGCCTAATAGCGATTTATCGGCGCTGACGACACAGGCGCTGACGGGCGGCAGCGTTCCGGCAGGTTTGCCGGACCCAGCCGAGCTGACAAAGTTGGCCAACCAATATTTTCGTGCGCTGCCAACCGACACCGGCGCCATCGACAATGTGCCGCCTTCGGCGGCGTCATCGGCGTCCTATCAGTCGGTGCCGGCGGGCTTCGACAGGCGTCCCGGTATCGACGACAGATCCTTGTCCGGCTTACTCCAACCCCGTTTCGACTCGGGAGCGGAACAGGTCTCGGAGCCTAGGGCTCCAAGTTCCGCCGCATTCGCTAACCATTACGGCGACGCCATCGATAACGTTCCGCATTCGGCTGCATCATTGGCACCGGTCGATTCCGTCCCGGCCGGTTTCGACAGACTCCCAGGCATCGACGAAAATGCGCTATCGGCGTTGGCATCGCGCAGCTTCGGATTGCCCGGCGAATCGGAATTGAAGCAGGCACTGGTCGGCGCGTCCGCTGGACTCGGCGGCTTAAAGCCGGGCATAGGCGGAAAGTCGTTCTATTTTCTGAACGATCTGACCGAGCTGGGCAAAAATCCGAATCTGTCTGCGTTGGGTTCGGCGCACCCGCCCTTCGACGTGCATGCCGTGCGCCGCGACTTTCCAATCCTGAAGGAACGCGTCAACGGTTATCCGCTGGCCTGGCTGGATAACGCCGCGACCACACAGAAACCGCAGGTGGTGATCGACAGGATTTCCGAGTTTTACCAACACGAAAATTCCAACATCCATAGAGCCGCGCATGAACTGGCGGCTCGGGCCACCGATGCTTACGAAGGCGCGCGCGACATCGTCGCCCGTTTTGTCAACGCCTCGTCGTCGAACGAAATCATCTTCGTACGCGGCGCTACCGAAGCCATCAATCTGGTGGCGAAAAGCTGGGGCAGGCAAAACATAGGCGAAGGCGACGAAATCGTCGTCAGCTGGCTGGAACATCACGCCAACATCGTTCCCTGGCAGCAATTGTGCGCCGAAACCGGTGCTGTGCTGCGGGTGATTCCGGTCGACGATAACGGCCAGGTGATTCTGGCCGAGTATCAAAAACTGCTGAACGCCCGTACCAAATTGGTGTCGTTTACTCAGGTCTCCAATGCCTTGGGCACCGTGACGCCGGCCCAGGAAATGATAGAGCTGGCGCACCGGGCCGGTGCCAAGGTGTTGCTGGACGGCGCACAATCGGTTTCGCATTTGCGGGTTGATGTGCAAGCCTTGGATTGCGACTGGCTGGCGTTTTCCGGTCACAAAATCTTCGGTCCCACCGGTATCGGCGTGCTTTACGGCAAGGCCGACCTGCTGGAAGCTACCCAGCCCTGGCAGGGCGGCGGTAACATGATCGAAGACGTAACCTTCGAAAAAACCAGTTACCAACCCGCGCCGGCCAAGTTCGAAGCCGGTACCGGCAACATCGCCGATGCGGTGGGCTTGGGTGCAGCACTTGAGTATCTGACCAAAATCGGTATCGAAAACGTCGCCCGTTACGAGCACGAACTGCTGGAATACGGCATGCACGCCCTGCGATCCGTTCCCGGTATACGGCTGATCGGCACGGCGCCGGACAAGACCAGCGTGCTGTCCTTCGTACTGGCCGGGCATAGTACCCAGGATGTCGGAGTGGAATTGAACAAAGCCGGAATCGCGGTGCGCTCTGGCCACCACTGTGCTCAACCCATCCTGCGCCGCTTCGGACTGGAAAGCACTGTGCGGCCGTCGCTGGCGTTTTACAACACCTACGAGGAAATCGATCGGTTGGTTGGCGTGGTGAAGCGCTTGCAGTGTAGCAAAGGCAGTTTCGGCGTTTAGCCCTGGTAACGTCCTTCCCCTGCTATAAATGGGAAGGACGTTGCAGGCTTAACAAATTTGATTTTCCTCAGGACTCGGCAAGCCGTCCTCAGCGAAGACGATGCAAATCTAGGCGACCACTACCGCGGTATCGCTAAATTTTTTGGCGCCGTTCGGCAACATGCCGTACAAACCAAGCTTGTGTCTCAACACATTACGGCTAATGTCCAATAAGCGCGCGGTCTGCACCTGATTTTCCTCGCAAAACTCAAAGGCGGTGCGAATCACCGTTTCTTCTATGATTTCGTACAATTTGGGCGGCGCCTGTTCGCAAAGCCGCTGCAAGGCGCTTTCCAGGGATGTGGTCGATACCGCCGGACCGCTTTCCAAGGTTCTCACCCCGGACAATTTAAAATCCTCCGGCCGCAGGCGGTTGCCTGGGCACACCAGCAGTGCCCTATGCACGGCATTTTCCAGTTCGCGGATATTGCCTGGCCAATCGTAATTCAGCAATGCCAGCTCCGTGGCCGGCGACAGTTTGACTTCGCCGTATCCGAGCCGGTCGCCATATATCTTCAGAAAATGTTGGGTCAAGGGCAGAATGTCGCCGGGCCGGTCCCGTAGCGGCGACAGATGAATGGCGGCAACGTTGAAGCGGTAATACAGATCGGCGCGGAAATGCGAAGCCGCCACCGCCTCTTCCAGATTGACGTTAGTGGCGGCGATAATCCTCACATCAACCGGCACCGGCTGCCTGGAGCCGACTTTAACCACTTCGCGTTCCTGCAGCACCCGCAACAGTTTGGCCTGCAAGCCCAGCGGCAGATCGCCGACTTCATCGAGAAACAGGCTGCCTTTGTTGGCGGTTTCGAACCAGCCCTCCTTGGTTGCCACGGCTCCGGTAAACGCGCCTTTCTCGTGGCCGAACAGCTCGCTCTCGATCAGATTCTCGCTCAGCGCCGCGCAATTCAGGGCTCCGAAAGTGCCTTGGCTGCGCTTGCTGAGTGCGTGGATGTGGCGGGCCACTAATTCCTTGCCGGTACCTGTTTCGCCGATGATCAGTACGGTAGCGTCGCTGGGAGCGATGCGTTCGATTTGTTCCAGTAGCCGCCGCGAGACCGGATCTTCGAATACCAGGGCCGATGCACGAACAGAGAGTGACAGAGAACGCGATTGCAGCTCATCAAAGGCCAATAATGTCATGAGAGTTCCTCTTTGCTACGACTGGCAGAAGCACCGCCGAAAAATGTATTCATAGAAAATAATACGCTCGATTGTTTATCAAAATAGCCCCCTGCTTTTCGGAATCGCTATCCGGGTTTAACTGCGGTACATACTATCGATAACAAGCATCTCTTTAAAAACGATATTATTAGAATAGTAAATCTAATAATTGCATACAAAGCCCGCCCACGGAGCGTGATGCCTAACATCGTCTGTCTGCCACCGGTATCGCATCGAGAGCTAGCCGACAATTGATGCCGGACATTTATGAGCGTGCCCGATGCCGAAATTCCGGCATCGGGCGCGGGATGAATTCAAGCCTTGTGTTTTTCCGCGTCGCCGATAACGGCGGCGTCTACCAATTGGCTCTGATTTTCAAGCTCTTCGCCTTCCTTAACGGCATTGCGAAAACCTTTGATGGCATCGCCAAGATCGCCACCGACATTTTTAAGACGTTTAGTGCCAAATACCAACACCACTATTGCCAATACCACTAAAAGATGAGGAACACTTAAGCCCATTTTTCTACTCCGTATTTAAAAATTCAACATCGCTTCGGCTCCGCAGCGCATTATCCGTGCGCATGGAGCCCCCTGCCCTGACCAGGCATCAAAATCAATCGGACGCGGTTTCCGTCGCCAGCTTCCCTGTGACCAGTTCGCGTGTAGCCTTACGTTTTTTAGGCGAAAAGGTTTTCTTCAAACGCCGCCAGCCGATGATCAGCGAACTGGCCCCCAGTACCAAGCCAAACGAGATCCAGACCAACATCCAGACATCCCAGATCGGCCGATAGTGAAGCCAGCCAAAATCCCAGTGATGCAATGCCGAATACAGCCAGCGATAAACCCGGCGGCTACTATCCAGCTTGGTCAACAGACGGCCATCCTGTGGATCCAGATAAATCCGGGTGCCGGCGTCGTCGGCCAGTTGCACCAGAACCACCGGCAGCGGCTTTTCCACCAGGCCTTGATGGTGTCTTGGATAGTAATAGCTATCGTATTCGTTCAGAACTTCGCGGCTGGCCACTTCCGCGTCGCCGGCCAAGCGTTGCACGGCAGCCAGTTGCGATGCTTCGCTGAACTGAGCCAGGCTTTGCTCGGTGGTTTGCGACAAGCGTTGCCCATCGCGGGTACTAGCCAATAGCAATGCTTCGCCGCCCAAACGCCGCCAACTCAATTCGACAATATCGCTAGCGTTGCCCGCCATGACAGTCAACGGCGCGGGCTGCCATGTGCGGATAGCCTCCGGCAATTCGGCGCCTAAATAACGGCTTAATTCCTCTTTACTGTAATCGCCGTTTGAAAACAACTTCCCAGGATTGGTGGAAATAAAACCGCTGAGCGCCCAGCACAGCGCCACACTACCGCCGATCAAGCCGGTCCAGAAATGCCATTTGAACCAGAATTCCCGATAAGGCTGAGTGCGGCCTTCGGAATAAGTTTTCTTGCCGCCGAAACCGGGCCGCCAGCGCAACCAGCCGATAATCAGGCCGGTCAGGCAAGCGATGGTGGCAAACAATCCCGACCATAGCTGCACGTCGTGGCGAATATCGCCAAAGCCCAGGGAATCCAAAGGCTTGAACAGATGCAGCCAGTTGCCCGCATAGTAAAACGCCCTATCGATACGCGAAGAGGCATGCAAGACTTCGCCGGTACGCGCCGAAATTAACAACTCGTCGCCGTCGTCGGTAGCCACTCGGTGAAACGGCCGCAAGGCATCCTGATTGCGCAGAATGATCGGGGCCTCCACCGTTTCCAGCACCTCTAGATTAGGATTGCTGCCGTCGCGTTTGAACCAGTCGTCGGCGATTTTCAGAGCCTGCTCAACGCTGGTTTCGCGCAAGCCGCCATCGATAGCCGACAACGCAAAGCGCAAGCCCTTGGTATCTTCCACCAACCATAACGGTTCGCCTAGACGGCGCACCAAGCGGGCGTCGGCAATGCTCAATGGAGTTTCGGCGCCTTTTCGCTTAGCATCGCCCTCGCCCATCGCCGGGGCTTTGGCTTTGCGCGCCGCGGCAACGGCTTTGCGTTGTTCGGCACTACGCTCCCAGGCTTCGCCCAAGCTCAACCAGCCGGCTTCGGGGGCCAAGCTTTCGGCATGAGCCAGTTGCTGACTACGATTCTGCGTGGTCGGCGTGGCATACATAATCACCACGCCGGTAAAAAACCAGACAAACATAAACAGGGCCAGCCCGATGCCTAACCAGCGATGGACCTCGTATAACAACCAATTCAAAAACTTCATCGTTGCCCTCTCAAACCTTCAAAATTGAGGAAATAGTTAATTGACAATAACGCTTCATCTCAGCCCCCTTTTCCATTCCTTATTCATGCGGCTACTGTTTCAGTGAAGCGCCAGGCCGACGCATCAGCCTATGCCCCTGCTATCGCCACTATTGCTACAGCCCGGAAATATAATTGGCCAGCGCTTCGATTTCATCGTCGCTCAACGACTTGGCCACTTTGTTCATCACCGCTTGCGGGCTATTTTTTCTGTCGCCCAATTTCCAGTTGACCAGTTGGCTGCGCAAATAAACCTTGTGCTGCCCGCCTATCACCGGATAGATCACGTTATCGGCTATCCTGCCCTTGCCGCTTTCACCGTGGCAGCTGCCGCAAGCGGCTATATCCCTGGCTTGATCGCCGTTGACAAACAGCTTCTCAGCCTGGGGATATTGACCAGTGCTACTGCCCTGCATGATTTTCTGACTGGCAAAGTAAGCCGCTATGTCGGCCTTGTCGGCGTCGGTAAGATCGGCGGCCATGACCGACATAATCTCGTGCTGACGCTCGCCGCTTTGAAAGTTACCCAACTGCTTGACTAAATAGCCGGCATATTGACCGGCATGATTGGGAATCCGCACATCGCCGCTATTCCCTTCCGCACCGTGACATTCCAGACAACGTTCGGCGTCGGCCTTTTGCTTGCCGATAGCAGGGTTACCGCTACCTAAGCGTTGCTGCGGCACTTCGCCGCCCTGTTCGGCGACCACGGTCTTGGCCGAAGCCAGCAAGGCCAAGGTGCCGACGGCCAACCAGGAATTTTTCTTCAAACGCCGGCGAAGTAGATACGGGGATTGGCCGACAGCCTGCTGAACGCCGACCGAAACCTTTAGGGCCGACGCCCAGCGGGACAAGCGCATCCTCAATTCGCCTTCTGTCGGCCTGCGGCGATCTGCTGAACGGTTTCCAGCGCTTTCGTCACGTTTTCCTCGGGTTTTACGCCACCCACGGTGGCGGCAATTTTGCCGTCGCTGGTGACGATAAAGGTGGTACGCTCGGCAAAACCATGAGTGATTTCGACGCCCCGGCTGTCGGTCTTGCCGGGAGCCGCGTCCCTTATGGTCAAATCGTAGGATTTGGCAATCTTGCCATCGGCATCGGAAGCCACCGGAAACTTGCTGGCGCAATAATTGGGATCGGCGGAAAAGTCGTTGAGCCGTTCGATGCTGTCCAGCGATACCCCGACGATGGATGCGCCGGCCGCGACGAATTTATCGTGGTTGACCGCAAAACTATGCGCCTGAAGATTGCAGCCGCCGGTGTAAGCCGACGGATAGAAATACACCACCACCGGGCCTTTTTTCAGTGCATCCTGCAGCGAATAATTAAAGGCTTTGCCGGCTAAAGAGGCTTGCGTCTGGAAATCCGGCGCCGGATGGCCTTCCGGCAAGGCGGCAAGCGCCGATAACGCTATCAAATTAGGCAGCAGAAATTTCAAAAAAACTCGTTTCATATTCGTTCCATCTATTAAAGAGGTTTGTATTTATCGTGGCAGGCGCCGCGGCATTGCTTGGAAAAATCGTTGGCTGCCGTGGCGGCGGTATCGAAATCGCCGGCTGACAGCGCGTTTTGAATATTCGTCGCCTTGTCCTGATATTCCTTGGAGTTATGCACCGCATCGGCGGCGTCGCCCCGCTTCTCGAAATAACCTTCGACCAACTTGAACTGTCCCTGCAACTCCTTGGCTTGAGTCGCGGCAGTCGCCGCATCCTTGGCCGCGATGTTGTTCTGTACGTCCTGAATCTTGGTCTCTACATCTTTCATCAATTCCTCGAAATCGAATTCGCTCTCGGCAGTCACCACATTGCTGCCGAGCACCAATAGAATTCCGAAAAAATTAATCGTCTTTCGCATATTTCTAGCCCTGTAACGGCGTCTATCGCCGCATTGAATCGTTTTTTAAAGACATCTCTAAAATTCCCTCTCCGTCAAAATGGCTCAAGCCAAATACCATCATCCAAGACCGCCACACCGGCCCTGGTTTGCGCTTAACCGGGTATGACACACCCGGCTTGCTGTCCTAGCTTCCGGGACTCCTTGCCGGAACATCGCATCCTTAATTTGACGGCATTCCCATAAGCCCCTCTGATAAAGAAGGAATTTTTAGAGACGTCCACAACTGTTTAAATTTAATTTGACTCTGCCAAAAGCCCCTCTCGCATCAACTTAAATCGCGGTTAATTGCAGCGTTTGCCAGCACTGAAACCCCTTACCCGAAAGCCTGAAGCATTCGGGTAAGGCGCGATTCAGCTAAGCATCGTTAGACTATCAACTCCTTGACCACCTTTCCGTATACGACCGTCGGACGCTCGGAGCGGCCTTGATACTTGTAAATTAATTTCAAGTGATCCAGACCCAATTGGTTGAGGATGGTTGCTTGCAAGTCGTAGGTGTCGACTTCGGTGCCTTTGATGGCTTGCACACCCAGCTCGTCGGTGCCGCCGTGGGTATAACCGGCTTTGACGCCGCCGCCCGCCATCCATTGGGTGTAGCCCCAAGGATTATGGTCGCGGCCGTCGCCGGATTCACTCCATGGCGTGCGGCCGAACTCGGAGGTCCAAACCACCAGAGTTTCATCCAGCAGGCCTTTCGCTTTCAAATCTTTCAACAAGCCGGCGATCGGTTTATCGATAATTTTTGAGTGCTTGCTGTGGTTGTCTTCGATGTTTTGGTGGGCGTCCCAGTCGCGGCTATCGCCTTTGATGTCGGTCGGGCCGGATACCACCTGAATGAAGCGCACGCCGCGTTCGGTCAAACGTCTGGCGCGCAACAGCAACTCGCCATAAGAACGGGTGGTTTCGTCGTTAAGACCGTAAAGCGCCTTGGTGGCTTCGGATTCCTTGCTGAAATCGACGGCTTCCGGCGCGGTTTCCTGCATCCGGTAAGCCAGTTCGTAAGACTCGGTACGGGCTTGCAGCTCGGTGTCCGTCGGATATTGCGAGCCGTGTTTTTGATTGATCTGCTTGAGCAAATCCAAGGCATGGCGCTTTTCGGCCGCGGCCAGATATTCCGGATTGTTCAAATGCAGAATCGGCGAATTGCCCGGACGGAAAGGCGTACCTTGATAAACCGCCGGCAAGAAGCCCGACTCCCAGTTGGTCACGCCGCCGCGAGGCTCGCGCTTGTCGTTGTACAACACCACGTAAGCCGGCAGGTTCGGGTTGGCCGAGCCCAAGGCATATTGCACCCAGGCACCCAAGGTTGGACGGCCCGGATTCAAACCGCCCGTGTTCAGCTTCATGATGGAAATATCGTGAGTAGCGCCGACCGTCATGCTGGATTTGATGAAGGCCAAATCGTCGGCATGTTCCGCCAGATTCGGTAGCCAGTCGGAAAACCAGGCGCCGCTTTGGCCGTGCTGTTTCCAGGTACGCTTGGTGGCGATCAGTTTGGTGATGCCGCCTTGGGTACTGGTTTTAATGCCTTTCAAGAATGAAGCCGGAATGCCGGTGCCGGCCAATTTGACCAAGTCCGGTTTATAGTCGTACAAATCCAGGGTGCTAGGCGCGCCGGCCATGTGCAGCCAGATCACGGTTTTGGCCTTGGGGGCGAAATGCGGCGCTTTGGGCGCTAAGGGATTGGCGCCCGCCAGCGCCTGCAAGCCGGCATCTTCGGCAAAGGCACTGGCAATGACGCCGCCACCGGGGAGATAGCCGCTAACAGCCAAGCCACCCAATCCATAGCCGGTTTTAATTAAAAAATCTCGACGCGATTTGTTGTTCATGTTGAAAACCTCTTGTATATAAATTTGTTTGTCGGCCACTACGTTGCGAAGGGCGGGCACCTGCCCTTCGCAGCTACCCGAACTCGCCGGTAGTGTTGAGTATTGTTAAAAGCGGTAGATAAACTCGTTGGAGTTGGTTACCACATGCACCAGGTCAACAAACGCGGCGGCTCTGACCGGATCGCCCAGCGGCTTGTCCTTAACCCCGGCAGGCACATTCACTTCAAATTTGCCGTTCGCGGCCTTAGCCCGAATAATACTTTCCTGCTCGTTCAAGAAGGCCTGCAGCGACTCTTTTTCCGCATCGTCGGGTTGACGGGAAAACAGGATCTGATACAGCCTGCCGATACGCTCTTCCTCGTCTTCGCCGGCTTCGTTAATCACCCGGCCAGCCAAGGATTTCGACCAGTCGAAGATCAATTCGCTGTTGTACAGCGTCAAGGCTTGCAAAGGCGTCGTGGTGACTTCGCGTTTGCTGTGCGCTTCCTGCGGCGATGCCATGTTGAAAGAATCCAGGATCGGGTAGGGAATACTGCGCCGGGTAAAGATGTACAGACTGCGGCGATTGTGCTCGTGCTCGTCTTTAGAGGTTTTCCAGGCGGGGTCGTTCTGGAAGTTGACGTTGACCGTGTTAATGGCCTTGGGCAAAGGCGGATACACGCTAGGACCGCCGACTTTGTCTTCCAGCTTTCCGGCCGCGGCTAACAAGGAATCCCTGACTTGCTCGGCCTCCAGACGTTGTCTTGGAAACACCGCCAGCAGTTCGTTTTCCGCGTCGGCTTGATGCACATCTTCGCGATATTCGGACGATTGGCGATAGACGCTGGACAACAAAATTTCGCGGTGCAGGCTTTTAACGCTCCAGCCGTCCTTGACAAACTTATTGGCCAAATAGTCCAGTAACGCCGGATTGCTTGGTTTTTGACCGGCTTTACCGAAATCGCTGACCGTCGTGACGATACCCTTGCCAAAATACTGGTCCCAGACCCTGTTGACATAGACGCGTGGCGTCAAAGGATTTGACGCGCTGGTAATCCATTTCACCAACGCGGAACGGCGGCCCGATGAAAACGGTAACGGCTTGATATCGGGTGTTTCACTGGTAATAGCGCCAGGAAATGCCGGCTCCACTTGTTCCAACGGTTTTTCATGGTCGCCAACCGCAAATACAAAGGAAGGCGGCGCATCCGGATGACCCAACTCGGTCATCGCGGAAATTTGGTTGGAACTGGTGGCGGGTTTCAAGTCGTCAAATTTGCGCAAGTCTTTACGCAACTTTTCCAGCTCGGCCCATTGGGCGGCAATTTCCTTGTTATAAGTTTTCGGATCGGTACTTTCGCCGCGCTCCCGAAAGAAAGACTCAAGACTGTTCTCGTCGGTCACCAGCGCAAGTCTGTGATTCACCCAACGATCTTGTGCGTTCCATTGCTCTTTAGGCTTGAAAATAGCCTGTCTTGAATCGGTCAAATAACGTTCCTTATGGTATTTGAGCGCCTCTTCCCTATGGGTATCGATAATGGCTTTCTGTTTAGCGCGTATATCCTTGGTCGCCTCTTCCCATTTAGCCTGCTGCAACTCATAGTTGCGCTCGATATCGCCTTTTTTGGCGGGGATGTTGTCCACCGGCGCGATATTGGCGAAAAACGACTGGAACGAGAAATAGTCTTTCTGACTGATTTTGTCGAATTTATGGTTGTGGCAACGGGCGCACTCCAGGGTTTGCCCCAGTACGACCTTACCCACGGTATCGGTGATGTCGGTAGCAATCTGATATTTACGTTGCACCAAATCGCGTGAGTTGCTGTTGTCGGGAAATTGCGCCATGAAACCGGTGGCAATCAAGGCTTGTTCGTCGCCCGGCCATAACTCGTCCCCCGCCAGTTGCTCCTGAATGAAGCGGCTATAAGGCTTGTCCTGATTAAACGAATTGATCACGTAATCGCGGTAACGCCACATGTTTAGGCGGTTGTTATCGTTCTGAAAACCGGTACTATCGGCATAACGCGCCAAATCCAGCCATTTACGGCCCTGGCGTTCGCCGTATTTGGGCGATGCCAGCAGACGGTCGACCAGCTTCTCGTAAGCATTCTCGGACTCGTCGTTAACGAAGGCATCCACTTCTTCCGGCGTCGGAATCACGCCCAAAACATCCAGCGTCGCCCGGCGAATAAAAGCCGCTCGATCGGCGTCGGCCGAAGGTGTCAAGCCCTTGGCCTCGATAGGCGCCAACACCAACGCGTCGATAGGGGTTCTCACCCAATCCTGCTGTTTTACGGTAGGGATGACCGGGCTTTTTACCGGTTGATACGACCAGAGCTTCTTGGCTTGAGCCGCGGGCGCTTCCGCCTCCGCGGCAGCCGGCGCCGGTTTCTCGTCCGCCGCCCAGGCATCGCCCGTTATTGCCACCGCAAGCCCCCAGACCGCTGCGGAAACTATTTTTTTCTTCATAAACTAACTCCAAAAATAACGGTTTGAAGCTTGCGGCCTAATCGCCACCGGCTTCAAACGCTTGAAACGATTGTTTTATTTAGGCTTATGTTCCGCATGCGCATCTGCTTTTGGCGCTGATGCATCGGCTTTTGGGGCTGGAATAGCGATTTTGACGATTTTGCCGCCTTCCTCTTCATAGTTTTGCGAACCAATCGCGCCGACGACTTTAAAACCTTTGTCCGCCAACAGGTCGCCCGCTTTGCCGGCACGACCGGCATGATTGGAAACGGTTACAATCGAGCGTTCTTTCGGAATGAAAGGCAGGGCAGCCTCCAGCGCATCAATCTGCACATTCAGATACACCGGAAACGTACCGATCTTGCTGATCTCATCCGGACGGCGTACATCGATAATCAGCAACTCGGAAGGTTTGGCCAGCAAGGCATCAATCTGGGCGCGATTAAGTTTCGGCGTTTTGGCCGTATAAGCTCTTTCGGCAGGCGCATCCGCTTTTTTGCCGTTAGCGGCTTCCGCTGCAAACGCGGCTGGCGCAACCAGCAGCATCGCCAACAACACCAGCTTCGTTATTTTTTTCATGTTTGTCTCTTCTCTTATTATTGATTGTTAAAAACGCACCGGAGTACGCATGAAAATGCTTTCACCTATAGGGCATCGCAACTTGTGTGCCATTTGTCGAAAACCTATCGCGGCGAAACAAAAAAAATAATAACGAATTGATTAATAATGAACTTTCACCACCTCGACACCAATAAACGCCCTGCTCGGCGAGCATCGGCGGATGATCGAACCGGCGAACTGGTGAAAAAACAACACCCCCGCAACAGGCACTGTTGTTGGACTAGCAGATGACAATCATGGAGGGTAAGCTTGAGGAAACTCCGAGCAAGCAATCCGGCGCCCGATCCGGCAAATCCGCTCTATCGAAAGTATTTGGCCTACTGAAACATCCGGCCAAGCCACCGGAATCGTTGAGAATTGGTTGCTGAAATTGCGGCTCTAAGCTTCAAAACTAGCCCATAAAAACCGGGCAAAAAAAAGCGGGCCAGGAAAAATCCCTTGCCCGCCAGAAGGTCACCACGAGAACCAGACCTAAAACCGATCAAACCGGAAACAACTGTTTTGTTTCCATCCAATAAAGTTGTAACTATTAAGCAAAGCCTTGCATAGGCGAATAGTCACCAAAATTTTTTAAACATCCCAAAGGACTAGACCCTTTTTATAACCGTTACTTGGCACGACTTGCGATGCCCGGAGTAAGCAGCGGTACCTTATAGGCCGCACCGCGCCCAACCACATAGAGGGTTTTCTTGTCGATACCGGCAAAAGCCAAGTTTTGCGGCTTCTTCGGCAACGAAATCACGCCTAACGCTTCACCCTTGGCACTCAACACCTCGACACCCGAATTCGACGCCACGTACAAGCGCCCCTCGTCGTCCAATGCCAAGCCGTCGGCACCGCTGGACCACGTGCCATCATCGCCTTTTTTCCAACCGTCCAGTTTGGCGAAGTTACGCTTATTGGAAATCGAGCCATCGGCTGCGATGTCATAGGCCAGAATGTGTTCTCCTTGGGTATTGGCGACATACAAGGTTTTTTCGTCCTTACTCAATTGAATACCGTTGGGACGTTCGATGTCGGTCGCCAGTTGTTTCAACTCGCCAGCCGGTGAAATATAAAACACGCCCGGATGCGATGGCGGCGGAGTAGGATTTTCCTTGCTTGGCCGAGTGCCGCTGTCGGTAAAGTAAATCCCGCCGTTATTGGCCCGAACCAAATCATTAGGGCGCTGGAATGCCGTGCCCTGATAATTTTCAGCCAAGACTTGTTTCTGTTTCTCCGGATAAACCACGCCCACCTGAGTTTTTTTGGTTTGCACGGCGACGATTTGCCCTTCGGGCGTCAAAGCCAGGCCGTTGGCGCCATTGGATTTTTCCAGAAAGGTCGACACCTTATCGTCCGCGGCGATGCGCACGATCTTGTCGGCATTGGTTTCGGTAAACAGCAAACTACCGTCGCTGTAAGCAATCGGCCCTTCGGTACCGTTAAATCCATCCTTGATTAAGTCGACAACCACGCCGCCGGCGGCCACGCCCGGAATCGCCGGGGTGACCGGATCGTCGGCCCTGGCGCCGGTCGTCAATATCAAGGCACCCAAACTTAATACACTCAAATACTTCGGTAACATTTTGTCTCCTGAATTAAAAATTGTACTTCGTCCGATCATGCTTGGGCGGCATGCCGCCCAAGCGCTAAACATTTAGAATTTGGCTCTAAAATGCACCCCGTAGTAACGCGCGTCGCCGAAGGACGCACTGGCGGCACTCGTGCCGGAAAAGTTGCTGGCATTGGTAAAGTAGATGGTGTCGAACATGTTTCGTCCCACCAAATCCAGGTTGTACTTGCCGTTTTTGCTGCCAATACCAATCCCGCCATCCGTAACGTGATAAGCATCCTGCTTGCCGTAGCGCGACAAACTGGCGTTGTAGTTGGCGGAGGACTTAAAGCTATCGATCAGATAAGCATGCCATTGCAAGCCATAATCGTTACCCAAACCGAAGGTCAATGGCGCTCGATAATCTATCCCGTAGTTGGCGGTAAATGTCGGCGCATTAGGAATGGTTTTACCGGTCTGATCGCAAAATGCTTGCCCGGTGACTTCAGGCGGGCATGGCGCGTTGGCGAAGTCGGTATAAATCGCCCGGTTATAGGAACCGTTCAAGAACAGGCTCAAGCCTTGGGTAATATCGTAATTGGTCTCCAGCTCGATACCGCGCAACTGGATGCCCTTGATATTGCCCAGCTGAGTCTGAAATTCATTCGCCCGTGTTGGATGAGGCGTGACCAGCTGCGACTGGAAGCCTTGAATATCGGTTTGATAAAAGTTGACGTTGAATACCAGCTTGCGATCCAGCCAGGTGCTCTTGAAGCCAAATTCGTAATCCATTACGTCTTCCGGTTTGACGTTTTCCACCGCACCGGTAGTGAAGTTGAACTGCGCGGCACCGGATTTTTGCCCGCCGGCTACCGAACCGTAGACCATCAGGTCTTTATTGACTTTGTAACTGGGATTGACCAGCCAGTTCTGCGAATTCTGGTCGAAGCCTTGCCGAGCAGCCTGCCACTCAGGCCCCAAGCGATTACTGCGAATGTTTTTCGCTGCGGCGATCTGATCGGCGGTCGCCCCCAAGGACGCGCCCAAAGCATCCAAATCGACGCCACCCAAATTCTTACTATAACCGCTGTTTTCCCGGCGTTCGAAGGTGTTACGCAGACCCAAAGTCAATGTCGCGGCATCGGTGACGTGCCAGTTGATCTGACCGTAACCGGCATAGCTGTCGGTGGTTGGAATGACGTTTTGAGTCAACATGGTATCGCGCATGGAGGCCGCCAACAGCCCGCTTCTTTGCGGATCGTTTTTATACAGATTCCACTGATCATTGCTGGCAAAAAAGGCCCCGGCATCGGTTCCGAACAGCCGTTGATTGAAAGTATCGGCGATGCTGCGCATGGCGAATACCCCGGCTTGATAATCGATAGGCCCGGTTTCCTTGGAAGCGATCCTGAATTCCTGCGACCACTGTTCGTTTTTGACGGTCCAGCCAGCGATACGCTCGATGTCGGCCGTTGAGCCGTCACCATCGTGATTAGGTTCGAACAATGCATTTCGGTAAGCCGAAATCGAGGTGAAGCGATGCCCCAATACATCCCAGTTGATTTCGCCGGAAACACCGGAACCGTCGCCTCGCGATGTCCGCCGCTCATTGTTGGCCATCGCCCGGGGATCGCCAATTACAGTGACCGCTTGCCCATTGGTCCGCAAGGTGTCAAACCAACTGCGTCCCAACCGTGTAGAGAAGGTAGTAGTGCGCAGGGCACCGTTATCCAGTCGCGCCGGGTCGGCAATAAGAGGTTGCACACTCATGGTCTGGGTGGATGCCGTTTTGTCGACAATCACCTTTGCGCTCAGCACTTCGCTGGGAGTAAACAAAAACTGCAGCCGTCCGCCCAGCGCATTGGTCTCACCCAGGTCGCCTTCGCTACGGTGTACATCCAGATTTTTCACAAAACCATCACGCTTATCGATAAACCCGGAAGCCCGGTAGGCCAGTAAACCCGGCAATATGGTACCGGTCGCGCCGAACTTGCCTTGCAGCGTGTCGCGATCGCCGGCAAAACCGTCCACGTAGTAGCTGTTCTTGAACGACGGCGCTTTGGTGGTAATGTTCAGCAAACCCAGGTTACTGTTCTTGCCTTGTAAAGTACCCTGCGGGCCGCGCAACACTTCCACCTGATCCAGGTCGGCGAAGTTGGCCCAGGCCGAACCGGTCCAGGCACGCCAGACATTGTCCACCATCACGCCGACGCTGGGCTCCATCGATTCGTTACCGCTGTTTTTGCCCAAGCCGCGCAACGCAATACTGGTTTGCCGGGCGTTAGACGAAGTCACGCCAAGGTTGGGCGCACGCCGGGAGAAATCCTGTACCGACACCACGTTATCGCGCTCCAGGGTTTCCCGGTTGATGACTGCAATAGGAATTGGCACTTCCTGCAATTTTTCCTCCTTACGCCGCGCTGTTACTGACACTTCAGACAGATTTTTCGGCTCCTCCACTTCCGGCGCCTCGGGCTCGCTGGCCTCGGCAGCCGCCACCTGTGCGGTCGACAACTCTGCAGCGCCAGGCGCTGCCGCAACGCTTGGCGCCACGGCCGGCGCCTGGCTACCTTTTTTAATCAGATCCAGTTCCCGGCGTTTCGAGGCTTCCAATTCCTGAGTCAAGCGCTCCACTTGCGCTTGCAGGTCATTGACCGATTTATCGCTGCCGCTGGTTTTTTTGACAGCCTTCTTGGCAGGTGCGGCCTGCACGTCGAAAGCCGTCAACATTGTAGCCCCGGCTATCGCCACAGCCACGCACGCGGATAACTTATGACGTCGGCTAACGGCATAAGGAACGGCATCCTGTCGCTTGGCGCCCGCTGAAAATGCGCCCGTTAAATAATCTTTCACTATCACACCTATTCGAACGTTAAAGAATCCAAATTAAAGCCGGCACGCCAACGCTCAATAGCCGGCATGCAAAACTCGCTTACAGCGTGAATTGCAATGCCCGTGCCACTGTTCGATTACAGACAGTCGATACGACTTAACAAAATTTAACGCATTGAAATAAGGTGATTAATTTTAAGTTTATTGACATCCCCATCCTTGTATAAGCTGAAGCCTCTGAGCCGCCAACTGTTGAACTGAGAACAGCCACTGCTGATGAGCTGCCCCTTAACCAGCAACCAATCGCCGCAACCGCCCTCACCTGCCTGGCAAACCTCCTTCTTTAAAGCATTACCCCCTCCGACCTAGATTTTCCCGCTAACCTGAAAACCGAACCAAACCGGATAAGGGTTGGGACTGTAAGACAGCCAGCCCTGCTCGTGGGTATTGTTGTTAAACAGATTCTTAGCCACCAGACTCACATCAAACATACTGTTTCTGGTACCGATACCGATAGAGGCATCGGTCAACTGACGGGCATTGATATAACCGGTGCGCGACAAGTTGTCGGCGTTGTTGAATCCGGTCTGGAAGGTGGTGTTAAAGCTGGTATGAAACAGATATTTATCGAAAACGGGTTTGGCATATTCCGCGCCTATGGTGAAGTTCCATTTCGATGCGCCCGGCAAGGTCGCCCCGCTTAAATCAATGTAATTATTGGCTAAATACCCCAACTCTTCAGGGCGAGCGGCATTGGTATATTTCACGTATTGAGCGATGTTGTAGGAACCATTGAAGCGAATCGATAAATTCTGAATGCCGTTATAAGCACTATCCAACTCAACGCCGTAAACCCTTACCCTATCGACATTACCTTGGGCACTGGTAAATTCCACCGCGGTATTAGGCGATTGCCCGGCCGCCAGATTCAATGCCGTCTGATACTGGTTCACCACCTGAACCGATTGCTGATAGTTTTTAATGTCCATCAAGAAGGCATCGGTATTTAGCACCAGATCTCTATTCAGCCAGAAAGATTTCAAACCTAACTCGATGGCATGCGTTTCCTCCGGCTTAACCGTGCTGGAAATGCCGTTTATATTCAGCGCGGAGCCTGATTTTTCGCCATATTGCCAGGCGGCATAAGCCGTCAGATCCTCGTTGATCTTGTAACTTGGCGTCAGTTGCGCCGTATACAGAATATCGTCGTAATGATTAGAAACCTGATTGTATAACGTGCCTATTTGCGTCTTGCGAATCGCCTTGGCATTAGCCACCAACTTTTGTTGGGCGGCTGTCAAATCGCTATACAAGGCTTTACCGAAATAGCGGTTAGCCACCTGATTGGCCAGCGCCAACTGCGCGGCCGAATTGGCACCTAAAGCACCGGTAGTAGTATCTGAATTGAAACCGCCCAGCTTAACCCCATTCACCGAGACCGGATTCAAGGCCCCACCCGCGCCGTTCGCCACCAATAAAGAATCATCCCGGGTGGTCCGATCTTCGCGAGTCACTCGCAAGCCAGAAGTCAGGGTAAATTTATCGGTAAAGTGCAGATCCGCCTCGCCGAATAAAGAACCGGACTTGGTGCGCACTCGGGTGGTGGCTAATTTGCGGCCATCCACCAGCGAATCTTTCAATAAAGCCAAGCCGGAACCGCGATTTAAGCCGGCATTGGTATCCAACACCTTGTATTGCCCATCGGAAGCCAGCCAAGCCCCGGCATCGGCACCCCAGCCGGTTTTCGAATCGATATTATCCTTGGTCCATATGCCGAAGGCGCCGGCCTTATAGTCCACGAAGCCGCCGGGTTTGCTTCTAATCTTGAACTCCTGGGTATATTGGTCATAGTTGACGCCGCCACCGCCATCCACGTTGATATCGAAAGGCGTACCCTCGTCATTGTGCGCGTCGAATCGGTACTCGCGCACGGCGGTGTTCGAGCTGAGCACGTGGTTGCCCACCTCCCAATCCACCTGCGCCAAAGCGCCCTTATTGCTGACCGTTTGCCCCTGGTTTTCGTTGAAGTTGACCTTGCCGGTTGTGACGCCGGCTATGTAGTCATTCCAGCCAAATCCCCGGTTCTGGAAATAGGCGCGAGGACTGGTGAAGACGCCGGCAGCGCTGGTCCAGCCTGCCAGCTTGGCTTCGGCCGACGAACCTTTCGAATCCACCAGGGTGCCGTTATCGAAATATCGCGGCGAGGCATGATAAAAGGTCAGGCCGTTTTGTAGTTGCGGCTGGTTAGGCTCGAAATCGGCGCTGATTTTCGCCGTCAGATTGGAGGTCGGCGTAAATAGAAATTGCACCCGTCCGCTCAGCCTGTCCTTGTTGTAAAGACTGTAGTTTGAATCGTATTTATTGGTATAGAAACCTCGCCCCTTATCGACAATGAAAGAACCCCGCCAAGCCAGAAAATCATCGATCACGCCGCCGCCCAAGGCACCTTTCAGGATCAAAGCCTCGCGCTCGCCGTAAGTGGCCGATAGCTCGGCGGTAGGCGTAAAGGTAGGCGCCTTGCTAACCACATTCACCTTCCCGGAACTGGCGCTCAAGCCACCCTCGGTACCTCTCGGTCCGCGCGTGACTTCCACCGATTCCACATCGTAAAAGCTGAAGTTGGCCAACTGGCTGAGCCCATAGCTGACGCCATCGACCGTGATGCCGACGCTGGGATCCTGGGTTTCCGAGAAGGAGCGCTTACCGACGCCGCGTATCGATAATGAAGCCCCGCGAGTATTGTTCTGGTTGAACTGGATATTAGAAGCACGCCGGGTAATCGCTCCCAAATCCATCGCCAACTCCCGATCCAGCTCCTTACCCGACACCACCGATGCCGACTGAGCCACGTCGTGCAATTTTTCCAGCTTGGGTCTGGCCCGCACCACCACTTCGCCCAAATCCTTGTTCTGGCTTTCGTCCGGCTTGGCCAACTCTTCCAATGGCGCAGCCTCTGCCGCGGCAACGGTCTCGCCTGTTTGCGCCGTTGCTGTCGCTGTACCGGCAGGGCCTGCCGCCACGCCTTTTTTGATCAGTTCCAGTTCCCGCTGTTTGGCTGCCGCCAACGCCTGACGTAACTGTTGATTTTCCAATTCCAACTCACTGACGGGTTTTGTGCTGACCGCCTTGCTTTTGGTTTTCTTCTTCGGCGCGGCCGCTTCCACATTCAACGCCGTTACCATCGAAGCACCGGCAATGGCCAGCGCCACGCAAGAAGACAACTTACGCCGCGAACCGATTGTTAAAGGAACCTCATGCTGTCGATTGGCGCTTTGCGATAAAGCGCTTGCTAAACATTTTTTCACCATTCCACCCATTCCTTATGTTAATAGAACTCGATACAAACCTTGAAAACGCAGAACGCGTCCTTAAGCTCTATCGCAAAGCCCATGCCATAAACAGTGGATTTCCATCGATCGCGAAAAAATACAATATAAGTTATTGATAAAAATCAATTTAATACCGAAGCCAAAGCCTGTTTAGGCCGGCATTTCCAACCCACCGCCCTCACCAAATGTTGATTGTCGGTCAGTCGTTGCTGGGGGCTTGCGGACAGCCTGTGGGGAGGCTGAACGAAAACAGCCAAACTCTGCTGACTCGCTGACCGGACGCTGGCTGCGGGCTGCTTAATCACAACCAGATGTTGTTGATGCATTGCGCCGCAGACAACAAGTCGACTTTGCAATTCAAGCTGGGCAATCGGGTGCCGGGCACCGTTTTTAAGCAATTTATCCGGCGTATATGCTTCCCCAGCTCAGCACTAGCGGCATCCATCTATAAGGTTATGCCAAGCCGATCGCTCATTAACCTCAGCACGCTAACGATTGGCCTGTTAATTGCTTTGGCCTATATATCTTCATCAACTACCACAGATCAATAATGACTCAACCCACCATATCCAACGCTTCCCAGACCTTACAGCAAGCTATTTTGATCGCGCTCGGCACATTACTCAGCGCCTCGGCAATCGCCGGCCCCAGCATTTATCCCACCGGCACCACCCGTTACGATCCCGGCAAGGCCTACAACTCCTTCGTACTATTCAGTGGCGGCGACAACATCGCCCACCTGATAGATTTGAACGGCAATTCGGTACATGAATGGAAGGATGCCGCGGCCCACAGCACGCTGATCGATCCGGCCTTAACCGGCGGTAAACCCGGCCACATCTTCGTGACGCTGGAAACCACCGAAGGCAAAGGCACGGACCTGGTTCCAGGGCAGGTGAATCGGAAAGTTACCAAGACTGTTGGCGAACTGGACTGGGATGGTAAGGTGGTGTGGAGTTTCGGCGATAAGGCACCCGGCGGCGCGGCTCAGCAACACCACGACTGGGCGCGGCTGCCGAACGGCAATACCGTGGTGCTGGCCAATCTGGTCCATCCCGTCAAAGGCTTCAAGCAGCCGCAGGTATTGGACGACGTAATATATGAGGTCAATCCGGCCGGCGAGGTAGTATGGAAATGGATCGCTTCCGAGCATCTGGCTGAATTCGGCTTTAGCCCGGCCGAACTGAAATTGGTTCGAAACGCCGAGATCGCCGACTATCTGCATGTCAACAATCTGAAGGTAGTCGGTCCTAACCATTGGTTTGCCGCCGGCGATAAGCGCTTCGATCCAGAGAACCTGCTGTTCGATTCCCGCAACGCCAACTTCATTGCCATCATCGACAAGAAAACCGGCAAAATCGTCTGGCGGCTAGGCCCGCACTACCACTCCGCATCCATCGAAGAGCAATTGGCGCGCAAGGTGCCGCGGCCGGTGGATCAGATCAGCGCCCAGCACGATGCCCATATCATTCCTGAAGGCTTGCCGGGTGCGGGCAATTTGCTGGTATTCGACAATCAGGGCGTGGCCGGCTATCCGCCCGCTTCGGTGCCGAGAACCGGCGGTTCCAGGGTGCTGGAAATCGATCCGGTCAAGAACGAAATCGTCTGGCAATACACCGGTGAAAGCTCCGGCGGCCCCGGCTGGTCGTTCCGCAGCACCCACATCAGCGCCGCCCGCCGCCTGCCCAACGGCAACACCTTCATCGACGAAGGCCAGAGCGGCCGGCTGTTCCAAGTCACGCCGGAGGGCGAAATCGTCTGGGAATATGTCAATCCCTATTTCCGCAAGGGCAAGGATCAGCTGACCGGCCGAGACACTAGCAACAATCAGCTGTATCGCGGTCAACCGGTGCCGTATGCCTGGGTGCCGGCCGGCACGCCGCATTCGGAAAAAGCCGTGGTGCCGCCCGAATTGAGCCAGTTCCACCTGCCGTCCGCGCCGTGATCGGCGCCTAAGGCCATCGCCGGCACTATAGATGCCGGCGAATGAAGATGTGGGTTTCGGGGTGCTTGGTTAGAGGTTTTAACGGCGGGACGATTTTTTGCTGCTATGCAATCGATATTCACGCTTTACCGGGATGCGTTAGCTTGATCAAGCCGACAGGGATGTCTTGCATCCTCTGGCCAAGCACCCCGAAACCCACATTGGCATGACAATCGTTTTAATGTAAGGAGAAATAGATGTTAAGTCTTAGAAGCGCTTCATCCTTGGCCCGGCTGATGCTGGTCATCGGCTTATGCAATTCCGGCCCGCTAGCGGCAACGGAGCTCGATCCCAAGGCCATTTCCATCAAACTGCCCGAGCAGATCAACTGGGTCGCCAATCCCAGCGGCTCGGAAACCGCGGTACTGATGGGCGATCCGTCCAAACCCGGCCTGTACGTGGTGCTGAACAAATGGAAAGCCCACCATAACAGCAAGCCGCATTCGCATCCCAATGACCGTTTCATTACCGTGATTTCCGGCACCTGGTGGGTTGGCACCGGCAGCGACTACAATCCCGACAATCTGAAACCGGTGCCGGCCGGCAGTTTCGTCACCCACTTCGGCAACGAAGTCCATTACGACGGCGCCAAGGACGAGGACACGATTCTACAGATCGTCGGCATCGGCCCGGCGACATCGACGCCGGCAAAGTGACCGATAGGCGGAGCAAGAAAATGATGGCAATCAACTTCGAAGAACTCGAAACTAAACAACTATTCGCCAAGGCCTCCGGCGAGTTGCTTTCCCAAGTAAGGTGCTTGTCGGCAGCATTTTCCCTGAAAGGGTTGATCGTGCATCATGAGACCCTGCTGCCGGGCAGGAAAGCTTCTTCCGATCATTTTCATACCAAAAAGGAAGAGCTGATTTTCATCCTGGAAGGCTATCCGTTGATTCGGATTGATGGCCAATCAATAAGGTTAAAACCCGGCGATGTGTTTGGCTTTCCCGCCGATTTGCGGGTGGCTCATGCGATCGTCAACGAATCGAACTCGCCCGCGTCCTTCCTCTCCGTTGGTTCGGCGCCGGTTGATGACGAGGTGATTTATGCTTGAGCCGGTTTTGTTTGGTCTGACAATGGTCGGTGAGTAAGGACCATATGATGAACAACGTGAAGCACATCGTTCGCGATTGATGCGCTTCCTTGCGTCGACAGCATCTTATCAGCACATAAAACCGGACAAAGGATCGAAATTTAAGCACATATGCTGTCAGCCATAGCCTTATCCAAACAATTTTCCGGCCGTAAGGTCATTTCCGCCCTGTCCTTCGCCTGGCATGATCCCGGCATCTATCTGGTAGCCGGAGCCAACGGCGCCGGTAAATCCACCTTGCTGTCCATGCTCGCCGGCGCATTGGCGCCCGACGCCGGTGAAATCATCTTAGATGGATCAAGCCTGAAATCCCGGTCGAAACAGGTATTACGGAAGCTGAGCTACTGCCCGGCCGATTGCCCGATATTCCCGTTCCTGACGGGCAGGGATTGGCTGGCCTTCATGGCTTCGGTGCGGGGCGACTGCGATCAGGCAGCCTCAAACCGCTTGCTCGAGGCGTTCGGTCTGGAGCCTTATCTGGATTGCCGTTTCGATCAGATGTCGCTGGGCACCGCACGCAAGTTCATGCTGACCGCCGCCATCGCCGCGACGGCCGAGGTCCTGATCCTGGACGAACCCTGCAACGCGCTGGACGATCATTCCCGGCAAGCCCTGGAACAGGTCTTAGCGGAATTCGCCAAGACCCGGCTGGTCGTCACGGCCTGCCATCAAGCCTCGTCCCACCAGGTCTTCGGCATCACGCCTTTCGCTACCTTGATGCTGCAACCATCATGAATACCGCGCCAGGAATTAGCCGCCTGCGTTTACTCTTGCAGTTGCTCGGTTGGCGTCTGCGGTTTTATGCCAATAGCACCTTAAAGCTGGTGAACCGCCGCTGGCAGATCCTGTTATTGATGCTGCTGACCTTGTCGCCGGCCAGCATGCCGCTCGCCGCTCAAATTCAGGCCGTCGCCGCGCCGGTTCGGCAAATCGTCGTCGGCGGCAACGCCATCTATTCCTTGAATATCTGGCTGATCGGGCTGCTGCTGATGTCGGCCTGGGTAACCGTACAGACCGAAGCCTTGCTCGGTGGCGCGGCCTGGCGTTATATGCGGACGCTACCGGCCGTAAACAAGCTGGCGACGGCGGTCGACCTGGTGCTGTTGCTGATCGCGGATCTGCCGCTGTTACTGCCGTTCCTGGCTTACGCGATTTCCGCAGCGCCATCGGACAGGGCGGAAAATATCGTTTTGGCGTCGGCACTGGCCCTGCAATGGCCGTTGTATCAGCATCTGTTGCTGCGCCGTTCCACGGCGGCGCTCATCGTTGCCGCCGCTTCGCTGGCAGCCGTCATGATCTTATGCCGCGAGGACGGCCAGTTATTGGCAATAGGGCTAATCGCGGCAGGATCAATAGCCGGTCTGACGCTAAACAAACGCCTTCCGCTTTGGGCAGGACTGAAACCACCGAAATCGTGGCTACCGACGTTAACTCCCCGGCAGCGGCCATTCGCAAATTTGATGCGGATTAACCTGCTAGCCCTGATGCAGAGCAGCCGCTGGCCGAAATGGGCGGCAACGGCCGGCTATGCCGGAACCGTGCTCTGGTTCGGCGCTGTCTGGCGTGAAGTCGGTTTTCAAGCCCCTGTGGCAGCCGCGCTATTGATCACGTCGCTATTGCCGCCGCTGTTTCAGATCGCCGGCTTGCAAACCTGCCTGCGTACCGTCCGCCAACCGCTGCTGCCCATGCTGGCATCGCTGGGCCTGTCCCGCCGCACATTACTAATCGCCGACATGCTGGTGCAGGCAACCGGCTTTTGCCTGCTGGCGGCGCCATCGGTGATAGCACTGTTCTCGGTTGCCGCTTGGCGCGGTGTTTTGCTGCTGCCATTGGGCTGCATCTCGCTGACCTTGTTGCTACCGCTTTACGCTCATGGCAACCCGAGCCGATTGCTTCCCAAATTGAGCATCGCAGTCACTTTTTTGTTAGCCGCCTGGAGCGTCATCCAGACCTGAATAGATGAAACCCAATCTCTCGATATTTTGGTTTTTACGACCTACCCCATAGGCAAAAAGCAAGCAAATGAACGCTGAACAAAGCTCTACATCGCCAAGTCAGGAAACACCCTCGCGAGCTTTTTTGAAAAGGATTTACCCTTTTTTCAGGCCCTACCGGGCGCAATGCCTGCTGGCATGGCTGGCCTTGTTCGTGGCCCATCTCGTCGAGGCGGCGATTCCGGTTTATCTGAAAGATGGTATCGATCTGATCGCCCGACAGGAAACAGATATTGCCTATCCGGCCACCGCTATCCTGCTGCTGGCCGCCTTGCGTTTTCTGGTGTTGAACTATGGCCGCCGCCGCAACGCGCTGGTCTCTATCGGCTTGGCCTCCACGCTAAGGCAGCGCTGCTACGAACACTTGTTGAAGCTGGGCCGGGGCTTTTATGCCGGCAACAGTTTGGGCGACATTATGGCCCGCGTCACCAACGACATCGCAGCCATCCAGCGCTTCTTTCGGGTTGCGGTACACCAGTTATTGAGCCTGCTCAGCATTGCGTTGATCGCACCGGTGTTCATGTTCAGGCAATCGCCTGAACTGACCTCCCTCCTCCTGCCGCTGATTCTGGCGATAGGTTTTGCCGGCTGGTATTTGGCTGAACGCATTCGTCTGGCCTCGCAGCGGCAGCAAAGCGAATATGGTGTGCTGACGGAAACGGTGCAACAAAATCTGAAAGGCATACGCACCATCCAGTCCCACGCCCAGGAGCAGCGGGAAATTGAACATTTTGCCGCCAGCAGCCGGCGTTACGTGGCGGCCGTGTTGTCGCTGGTCAGGCGGGATTCCATGCTCAATGCCTCGATGTTGCTGGGCAGCGGCATGATGAGCCTGGCCGTGGTCGGCGTCGGCGGCAGTCAGGTATTGAGCGGGCAAATGAGCATAGGCACGCTGACCGCCTTCATCTGGTATCTGGGGATGATCCTGGCCTACATCAAAAATTGCGGCACGCCTATCTATCATTTGTTGAATGCCTCAACCGCATCGGCGAGGGTTTTTCAGATTTTGGATGAGCAACCCGAGATCCATGACAGCCCGGAGGCCAAGCCCAAACCCTATCTCATTGGCGAAATAGCCGTGCATCATGTGTCTTTCAGCTATCCGGGCGCAGGGCTTCAGCCGCCGGCATTGACCGATATTTCCTTGAGCGTCAATCCGGGTGAAATGGCGGCCATTATCGGCCCCATCGGTGCGGGCAAATCCACCTTGTTACGCTTGTTGGCCAGACAATTGGAACCGAGCGGCGGATACATCGAGATCGACAGCCATGAATTGAAAACCATCCCGCTCGGCCAGTTGCGCCAAAACCTGTCGTTCGTGACTCAGGACAGTTTTCTGTTTGCGGCGCCGATGGCGGAAAACATTTCCTTCGACGATCCTGACCGCCAGCCGGAGCCGATTTGGGCCGCCGCCGAAGCCGCGCAGCTTGCCGACACCATCACCGGCTTCGACGCCGGCTTGGCCACCTTGGTCGGCGAACGCGGCGTCACCTTGTCGGGTGGACAAAAACAGCGTACCAGCCTGGCCCGCAGCCTGATACGCGACACCCCTATTTTACTGCTGGACGACAGTTTCTCCGCTCTGGATACCGAAACCAGCAGCCGGATCCTGTCTCAACTGAAAATTTTGCGCGAGACGCTGACCACGGTGATCGTCTCGCACCGGGTCGCCAACGCGCGTTATGCCGACAAAATTTATGTGCTGGATAGTGGACGCATCGTCGAGTCCGGCAACCATGACGAACTGCTGGAACTGGATGAACATTATGCCGAACTGGTTCGCCTTCAAGAGCAACCCGCCGAACTCGAACCCTCATTCTGAAGCCCATGACCACCAGCGCCCAAACCGACCTGCCGTCACCACGTAGCGATCCCTTCGACATCAGCGCCTCATCGGCCGCCGGCTTTAACCACAACATCCGGCGTTTATGGCGCTGGACGCAACCTTACCGCCTGCGTATAGCAATCGCCTTGTTGTTTGCTCTACTGACGGCCACGGCGGCGGTGTTGATGCCGGTGGTCTTCAGCCGGGTGGTGATCGACGACATCCTGATGCGAGCTTATCCGCTGCATGCGCCCGACTTCGGCCAGAAAGCCTTGACGGCCTGGTTTTCAGAGCTAAGCGGCAGCGAGCCCTTGTTCGCCGCCTGTAGCCTTTATCTGTTCTGGATGTTGCTGCGAGTTGTCTTTGGCTACGCATTCGACATCCTATTTTCCAGCGCCATGCAGGCCGGGCTTAACGATTTGCGCCGCGAATTATTTGCCCATGTCGAACATCTGCCGGCTTCTTTCTATGACCGGGTGCGTGTCGGCCAGGTGCTGACGCGGATTACCAGCGACATCGAGAGCTTGTCGGAACTGTTGAGCAGTGCCGGCGGCATCGTCGCCGAACTCATCCCCTTCGGAGTGGCCCTGAGCGTGATGCTGTCGCTGGATGCCACGCTGACGGCCGAAGTTTCGCCGTTTCTATTATTGGTGGTGCTGGTCACCATGGGCTTCCGATGGCTGTCGGGACCGATTTATCAACGCATTCGCGAAACTCACTCCCGCTTGAACGAACACTTGCACGAAAACCTGTCGGGTATCGAAGTGGTGCAACTCTATCAACGCGAGGGCTTGAACGCCGAACGCTTTGCCGGATTGGTCGGCGGCAATCGCCGCGAAGAAAGCCGCGCCATCAATATCGAGACGGCTTATTACCCGATTATCGAAAACATTACCTATCCGGCGGTGGCCTGCATCTTGTGGCTGGGCAGTCAGCACGTGCAACAGCATACCGCCACCTTGGGCTCTATCGTGCTGTTTCTACAATTTAGCGACATGTTGTTTCGTCCGGTGGTGATGGTGGGTTATCAAGCCAGTATCATTTTCCGCGCGGTGGTGGCTTGCGACCGCATCTTCCGTCTGCTGGATTGGCAGGAGACGCTGGCCGTCCCGCCGCAGCCGACGCCTTTACCGGCGGATTTGCATGGCCGTATCGAATTCAAAAACATCAGCTTTGCTTATGAAGCCGGCGATACCGTGATTCGAAACTTCAGTCTTGCCATCCGGCCCGGCGAGAACATTGCCATCGTCGGTGCCACGGGTTCCGGCAAAACCACGCTGACCCGGCTGATTTGCCGCTTTTACGACGTGCCGCCGGACAGCCTGTTCATCGACGGCATAGACATCATGCAAATCGCCCCGGCGGAGATCCGCCAGCGCATCGGTGTCATTCTGCAGGATTTTCATCTGTTTCCCGGCACTATCTACGACAACATCACCCTGGGAAATCCGACTGTAACACCGGAAGCCGCCAGACATTCGGCCAAGCTGGTTCAGGCGCTGGAGTTCATCGAAACCTTGCCGTTGGGATTCGACACCGTGCTGGAAGACCGGGGCAACAACCTGTCGCAAGGTCAACGGCAACTGCTGGCCTTTGCGCGGGTCATCGCCCTCGATCCCGAAATTCTGATCCTGGACGAAGCCACCGCCAGCATCGACCCGACCACCGAAGCCGCCCTACAGTCCGCTTTGAGCCGCGTCATCGCCAACCGAACCACGATTATCATCGCCCATCGCCTACAAACCATCCGCAACGCCGACCGCATCGCGGTGCTGGATCGCGGAGCACTCGCGGAAATAGGGAAACACCACGAACTACTAAGTCGCAATGGCCTTTACAAGGCGTTATACGACGCGCAATTCGACAGCGTTTCAACCGATGCCTGTTAAATTTCGACAACCTTGGGTTCGTGAGCGGTTTGGTAAGCGCATTACACTCATTTTGGCACCAACCGACACTTAGCTAATTCCCTGCCGACACTCGAAGCAACGGTCAGACCGGCGTCGCAGAGATTCACAGACTGGGCGTAGGCACGGCACTGTCGGCATATCGAGGCATTTTGGCACTGGATACTGCGGCGCCTGCAATAAGGTCAGGTATTTCAGTTGACGCCTGCAACAACAGCAGCCTGGCAACAGACTTTGCTGGTCAACTGTTTATTCTTCATCACCCTCCTTCCTTGTTTGCTATGACTGAATTAACCCAATACCATTCTTTACAATGTTGTATGGATTAATAATCCTTTTAAATCAATCGGTAAATGCTTTTTTATTAAAGCATCCACGACTTTCTCTTCAATGGCACACAAGCTGCTTGGGCAGATAGGGTGATGCGGCCTGAGGTATCCGGGTGTGAGTCTAAATTTAACGAGAGGAAGTCTATGAGAAATAAAGTCTATTCCGCCTTTATCTGGGGAATTGCGTGCGCCGTGGCAGGCGAAACTTTTGCCGCCGATGATAAGCCGGCTCAGAAAGCCGCCGAGGCAGCCGCGCCGGAAGCCAAGGCAAAGTTCTGGTCTTATCAACCGGTAAAAACACCGGCCGTGCCTGAGGTGAAACAAAAGGAGTGGGTTAAAACGCCTATCGACGCGTTTATATTGGCGCCAATAGAAGCCAAGCAACTGACCCCTTCGGCCGATGCCGATAGGGCGACCTTCATTCGCCGTGCGACGTTGGATGTCTGGGGCGTTATTCCAACTCCGGAAGAAGTCGATGCCTTTGTTAACGATACGTCTCCAAACGCCTACGAAAAACTGGCCGATCGATTGTTGTCGTCTACAAAATACGGCGAGCGGCAAGCGCGGCGCTGGCTGGACTTGGCTCGCTATGCGGACAGCACCGGCTTTCAGGGCGACCAAACCCGCGCCAATTTCTGGCGTTACCGCGACTATGTGATTAACTCGTTCAACCAAGACAAGCCTTATTCGACTTTCCTGAAAGAACAAATTGCCGGCGATGAAATCGCACCCAACAAGCCGGAAGCCTTGATTGCCACCGGCTTCTTGGCGGGATATCCGGATAACAGCAACTCGCGGGATTTGGTGCAGCGCAAATATCAAATCACCACCGATATGACCGATACCATCGGCAAGGTGGTGTTAGGCCAAACCGTCGAATGTGCGCGTTGCCACAACCATAAGTTCGACAAAATCAGTCAGAAAGATTATTTCTCGCTCCAAGCCTTCTTTGCCAATACCAGTTTCGACGAAAAAATGCCGGCCGCCAAGGGTGAGGTTGAAGCCAAGTACGAGAAACAAAACGCCAAATGGGAAGAAGCGACCAAAGAGATTCGCGCCAAACAGGCCGCCATCATTGCGCCTTTTAAAGAAAAAGGCATTAAGTACCATAACGAACGTTATCTGACCGATAGCCGGGAATCGATCTTCAAGCCGAAAGAGCAATGGACGGCTCACGACCGATGGATTAATCACAGGTTGGCCAGCGTCACCACCGATGACGATTATGTCGGTTATATCCGCGATGCCGTCGAAACCAAAAACAAGGATTACACGCCGGAATTGGCCGTGAAATATCTGGAGTACAAAGAGCTGGCTGAAGATCTGAAAAAGTTCGATGACCTGAAACCAACGGCTGGCTCCACTTATATTACCGCGGCGACAGAGTTGGGACACACCGATGCTCCGCCGACTTATGTGTTCTTTGGCGGCGATCACGAACGCAAACTGGATGAAGTGCAACCGGCATTTCCCGAAGCGATTACCGATGAAAAACCGGTCATCGTGCCAACCGCAAATTCTTCCGGTCGCCGTACCGCTCTGGCCAATTGGATAGCCAGCGACAAAAATCCGCTGACCGCCAGAGTCTATGTCAACCGTATCTGGGAACAATACTTCGGACGCGGTATCGTCGAAACCGTCAGCGACTTTGGTAAGGCCGGGCAAAAACCAAGCAATGCCGCCTTGTTGGATTACCTGGCCGATAAATTCGTCAAAGAAGGCTGGAGCGTGAAAAAACTGCACAAGGAAGTTTTGTTGTCCGGCGTCTATCGCCAGGCCTCCGCTCATCGAGAAGAGGCTCGCCAGGCTGATCCCGATAACAAACTGTTGGCGGTGTTTCCACGTAAACGCCTGGAAGCCGAGCAAATTCGCGACTCGCTGTTGGTGGCGTCCGGCAACTTGGAAGATCAAGTGGGCGGTCCAAGTGTATTCCCGCCTGTGCCGGCCAATCTCGGCGCAGCGGCGACGCAATGGAAAGTTTCCAAGGATAAAAAAGATCACAACCGGCGGAGTCTGTACGTGTTTACCCGTCGCAGCCTGCCTTATCCATTGCTTGAAACTTTCGACATGGCAACGGCCCAGGAAGCTCATAGCAAGCGTGACGTTACCACTACGCCGTTGCAATCACTGGCACTGTTCAACAGCGATGTGGTGTTGGGCTGGTCGCAAGCCTTGGCGGGCCGGGTGATTAACGAGGCCGGGGAAGATGAAGAAGATCAAATTGACCGGCTATATCAGATCCTGTTTGCCCGTAACGCGACCGATACCGAAAAAGACGCTTTGGCGGCCTTCCTCGAGCAGCATCAGCAATCAGTCAAAGATAAATTAACCGACGGTAAATTTGAACTCAGTGTCCCGACCGGCTTGAAGGATAAGAAAGTCGATCCTATCCAGGCTGCCGCCTTTGTGGATTTGGTACATACCGTCGCCAATTCAAACGAATTTATTTACCGCTTCTAACCACTTTCAAATTTAGGGAACACAGTATGAAAAATCAATCTCGTAGAGAGTTTTTGCTAAAAGCCGGGTTAGGCGCCGGCGCATTCGGGTTGAGTGGTTTGCTGCCGGGTGGTGGGGTTATCTCGTCTGCTTTCGCCGCCGACCTGATCGATCCATTGACGCCCAAGCAGCCGCATTTTCCAGCCAAGGTTAAATCGGTGATCTGGTTGCACATGGACGGCGCCCCCAGCACCCTGGATTTGTACGATTACAAACCCGGCTTGATCAAACTGGCCGGGCAGGAAGTACCGTCATCCTTTTTGAAAGGCATCAAGACCAGTACCCAGGGCGGTGTCGGTAAACTGTTCGCCTCCAATCGGACCTGGAAACAATACGGCCAGAGCGGTGCCTGGTTTTCCGACTTGGTGCCTAACATCGCCGAGCATGCCGATAAAATCGCTTTCGTTAAGTCCAGCGTCACGGTCGGGGCGACTCACGACATATCCATTCTGAAATTGAATACCGGTGGCTTGAATCCTGGCCGGCCATCACTGGGCGCCTGGATACAATATGCCCTCGGCACGGCCAATCCCGACTTACCGGCCTATGTGGTGCTATATAACGGCAAACGGGAACCCACCGGCGGTTCGGTCAACTGGAGCTCAGGATTCTTGCCGGCGGTTTATCAAGGTACGGCGTTCCGTCCGGGTGAATCGCCTATCCTGCATTTGGACAGACCGGGAACCATCGCTGTTGGCCAACAAACCGAAAATCTGAGTCTGTTGAAGCAACTCAATGGCATCATCGACGCCCAATATCCGGAAGATACCGAGCTGCAAGCCAGGGTTCGGGCCTACGAGCTGGCGGCCAGGATGCAGGAAACCGCACCGGAAGCGGTGGATCTGAGCAAAGAAACTCAGGCGACTAAGGACTCGTACGGCTTGAACGACGAAATCACCAAAGGCTACGGCACCAGCCTGTTACGGGCGCGGCGTCTGGTTGAGCGCGGCGTGCGCTTCATCCAAGTGGTTTCCGGTCCCACCGATGTGAATGGCGACAGCAGAAACTGGGATGCTCACCAAAACCTGGAAGAAAACCACGGCAAGCATGCCAGGGCCGTGGACAAGCCTATCGCCGGCTTGCTGGCCGACTTGCAGGCGCGCGGCTTGCTGGATTCGACGCTGGTGGTATGGACTTCCGAATTTGCCAGAACCTCTTACGGACAATCCGGCACCGGACGCGACCACAATCCATGGGGCTACACTCAATGGATGGCCGGTGGTGGCGTAAAAGCCGGTACGACTTACGGTGCTACCGATGAGATTGGCTTGCAGGTGGCGGATAAAAACTTGGCCGTCGATACCTACGACATACATGCGACGGTGCTCAATCAATTGGGCCTGGATCATTTGAAGTTGATTTACCCCTATCAAGGGCGCTCCGAGCGGCCAACGGTGGTGTATGGCAAGGTGGTTAAGGAACTGATCGCTTAAGGCCGGAGAGACCTGGCTAGTAAAGACAATGCCCGGAAAGCTTGGCTCTCCGGGCATTTTTCTTTGATTGCGCCGCTAAAAACTTGGGCTAATTGTTAATTTTATGACATTCATAGCTCTGCGGTCTGGATGTTTGGGGAACCGGCAAGTGGCTTTGAAAAAGGCACGCCGCGCCGCCAGCCTAACGGTGGTGGGCTAGCAGTATTGCCCAAACAAATGACACCCTTTTTCCTGATAGTCTTATTCCTATTTTGAATAGCCTCGGGATTCATAGTGAAAACTGAAAGCTGCAAATAACGATGAAAAAAGCCCCTCAAGCTGTCGCCGCAGAAATCGTTGCGGTGAGATATCCTGGCGCGCGAGTCGCTTTTCTGGCCGGCTCCGTCATGCGCGGCGAAGGCACCGAAACCTCCGACCTGGATTTGGTCGTCATCTTTGATCGCTTGCCGCAGGCCTATCGGGAGTCATTTATCTTTGATGAATGGCCAATCGAAGCCTTCGTCCACGATCCGGAAACCCTCAGATATTTCTTTTATGAAATAGATCGAATCTCTGGTGTGCCATCCTTGCCGGCCATGGTTTTGGAGGGAGTGGCGCTTCCTCAACCCAACGCACTATCGGCGGCATTGAAACAGCAGGCGAAAACTGTCATCGACGATGGCCCACCGGCATGGGGTGAAAGAGAATTGCAAAACTCCCGCTATGCCATCACCGATCTGGTGGAAGATATGCGAGCCCCTCGTTCACGAAATGAACTGACGGCCAGCGCCGCAAAGCTTTATACCTTGCTGGCCGATCATTACCTTAGATCCCAGCGATTATGGTCTGCGCGTGGCAAGTCTATTCCACGACGATTGTCTGCTGTTTCAGCGGATTTTGAAGCCGCTTTCTCAGAATCGTTTCGAGCCGTGTTCGAGGAGGATAATGCGGCAAAGCTGATTCGGCTTTGTGAGGAAGTGTTGCGACCGAATGGTGGTTGGTTGTTTAGCGGATATAAGCTGCTAGCCCCGGAGTCTTGGCGTAAAGCCGGTTACCGGGGAATTGAGTAAGGCTCTCAATGCTAGGCATCGCGCAGCCAGCCCTTGGCAACGCAATCGCCTATGCCGGTTAAGCTCTAGGCGTAAAGGTCCGGCACGTGACGGCGGACCGTTTCGTTGATACCTATCACCTGTGATTTTCTGATTGATTGTTCTTGCCAGGTTTTACCCTGAGTAGACAAATTGACGATAAACGGCATCAGCCTATCCAAACCGCCAACTCATTCGACAGCTTTACTCGAGCAAAAAGCACACCAGTAACCAACAATCATCGCCGACTCCCAATAAAGCAAGAGCAAATTCCGATGGGCGTTAACGCCCTGTCGGCGCTGCTTCGCCAGCAACAGCAACTGTCCATTGATTGCTGATTTTTTAGCAGCGTCTGCCTGCCTCGGACCACACTGTCCATTGTGGTGTCTTCATCCGCAGCCGTCTCCTCACGATATTAAATCCTTACAAAATAAAACCTTGTGCCGTAAAGGCCTGTTGATCGCTGCCACGAACCACAAACTGGCTGGCTTTTTGCAAACTGATATCGGTCGAAAGCCCTCGAGTCGCTGCTTATCTTGATTTTGAAAACAGCAAGTGATCAGTCAATAAACGCTTATTCCATATCGGATCGTCGTTGGGCATTTTTAATTGGTATTCAAAAGAGGTTGGTGTGATTTATGTCTAAACGTAGCAAGTTACTAAGTGTTCTGGCCGTGGCGGCTTCTCTTGGAATGATGGTTCCGGCGAACGCCCATCACGCCTTTTCGGCGGAATTCGATGCCGGGCAGCCCATCGAGTTGAAAGGCGTCGTCACCAAACTGGAACTGGTCAATCCGCATAGCTGGCTGTATCTGGACGTGAAACAGCCCGACGGCAATGTCGCCAATTGGGGTTTCGAGTTTGGCGCGCCATTCAGCTTGAAAGAGAAAGGTATCACCAAAGCCAGCCTGCCGGTCGGCAGCGAGGTCAGCATTCAAGGTTTTCGCGCTAAAAACGGCAAGAATTTCGGTTATGCGGTGACCACCATTTTGGCGGACGGCCGTAGCGTCAAGACAGGCGGTGCGCAGGATGCGCCGGGCGCTCAACCCGCTGCGCAATAAGCGAACTCCAGTCGATTCGAAAAACTAAGGAGAATATTGCTTGAACATTCTATCGATGAAGCCATCGTCCCGGAGCGCTGGTCTCGGCATCGCCAAGCTGCTGGCAACCGGCATGATGCTGACGACGCTATCGGTTGGCATTGCCTCGGCGGCCGATAAAAAAATCCCGCGTTTGGCCGGCAAACCGGATTTCTCCGGCATCTGGCAGTCCACCAGCGCCGCCGATTACGATCTGGAACCGCATGCCAATCGTCCCGATGCGCCGCCGAGCGCCGGCATCGTCGAAGGGAAATTCATTCCTTATCTACCGAAGGCGCTGGAACAAAAACAGAAAAACTTCGCCGCCCGCGCCAGCAACGACCCGGCTTTGAAAGGCTATACCTTGGGCGTGCCGCGCGGCATTTACTATCCGGAACCTTTCCAGATTTTCCAGGGTAAACAGGACCTGACGCTGGTGCATCAGTTCGGCCATTCGGTGCGCACCATTCATACCGACGGCACCGATCACCCCAAGGACCCTTATGACTGGTGGCTGGGCGATTCTAGGGCGCATTGGGAAGGCGACACGCTGGTGGTGGACGTCAAACACTTTAACGACAAGACCTGGTTCGACCGCGCCGGTAATTATCATAGCGATGCGCTGCATGTCGTCGAGAAATGGGCGTTTCTGGATGCCAATACCATCGAGTACAAAGCCACCATCGAAGACCCGAATGTGTTCAGCAAGCCTTGGGATATTAGCGTGATCCTGCATCGGCATAGAGAGAAAGACTTTCAGCTGATCGAAGATTATCGATTCACGCTGGATTACGACCAACACTATCCGCCCAAGCCCGGCGCTAAATGATGCGGCCAGCAATATTCGAGGATTTTATGAAAAACAGACATTTTGCGCTGCCGGGAGCGGTAAGCGCGGTGTTGCTGCTATCGCCCATGATAGGCATGGCAGCGGACGAAGCCAAGAAACTAGCCGCACCAGCACAAAGACCGTTACAGTTGGGAGGACCTGGCATTCAGCAGGAACGTAGCTTTGCCAAGATCGCCTCCGGCAAGTGGACCGGCCCAAAACTGGCGGACGGCCAGCCGGACGTGCAAGGCCATTGGTCAAACACCATCGCTAACCACGACAACTTTATCGACCCGCAAGGCGGCATCCCCAACGACCCGAACCCCAATCGCCGTCCCAAGGGGCCGCGTGAAGAACGCGCGCCCAGCCGGGTCAGCGATCCGGCCGATGGACAGGTGCCGTTCCAGCCCTGGGCGCTGGAAAAAGTCAAAGAGTTTCAGGCCAATTTCAATAATCCGGTCAAACCCGAATATATCGAGCCTCTAGCCCGCTGCGCGCCAGCCGGCGTGCCGAAGTCGCTGTACTGGCACGGTTACGAGATCAAGCAATATCCGGGCTATGTGGTGTTTTTGTTCAACTCCGGCACCCGCATCATTCATCTGGATAACAAACCGCATTTGCCGGACAACATCAAACTATGGAATGGCGATTCGCGCGGCCATTGGGAAGGCAACACCCTGGTGGTGGACGTCGCCAATCATAACGGCAAGGCCTTGTTCGGCAGAACCGGCGAATTCATCAGCGAAAACGGCCATATCCAGGAACGCTACATTTTCAGCAACGAGCAACGCGACCGTTATAACTACGAAGCGGTGTTGACCGATCCGACCGTTTACACCCGGCCTTTCACCATCACGGTGCCGGCGCGGAAATGGACCGAAAAGGACAAGCCCAACGGCTGGCATTTCGAGGTCGAACCGGCCACGCATAGCGGCAAGGGCATCATCCTCGATCAGTACGAGCGTATCTGCGCGGAAAACAATGGCGGCTTCGGCTTGGTTGCCGAAGAAGGGAAGAAATAAGCATGCCGGCTTGCCGGCAAACCTTGGCCCCTAAGGCCATTCGCTGACTTAAAAAGAGAGGAAACATGTCATTGATCGAATTTGCTCAACTGCTCAACGATTCCGAACTGGGCACGGCGTTACGCGAATCGGTATATGCCTTCCCTATCGTCGAAGGTCTGCACCTGATCGGTTTGTCGCTGTCCGTAGGCCTGATTCTGTTTGTCGACCTGCGGCTGTTGGGATGGTTTTTAGTGGATGTATCGGTCGAGGATGTCATGCGTCCTCTCAGGCCTTGGTTGCTCGGCGGCTTCGCTGTAACTATCGTCACCGGCATTTTGCTGTTCGTTGCGGCGGCGGCCAAGATCATGCTGCTGCCGGTATTTATTTTTAAGCTGCTGTTCATAGTGCTGGCCGGCATCAACGCCTGGTGGTTCGAATACCGCTGGGGGCGCCGCGTGGACGAATGGGGCGATCAATCCGGTTTGCCGCAAGGCGTGCGCATCGCCGGCTTTACCTCGCTGGCATTGTGGAGCCTGGTGGTGATCGCCGGCCGCTTGATCCCTTATTTGAGTTACGAATAAGGCCTTTGCATATTAGGAGCCTCATCATGTCAACGCTTGAAGCATTCAAAACCATCGAGACCAGCGGCTTCGGCCGGGCGGTTGGCGGCCTGGACCATCTGTTCTGCGCCGGCATAGAACTTGCGCATATCGTCGGCATGATATTGGTGCTGTCGTCCATTGTGCTGGTGAGCCTGCGCTTACTGGGCGTCGGCCTGCGCAATCAATCGCTGACTCGGCTGTACCGGGCAACCTCCGGCTTTATCTGGATAGGCTTAGGCTTGTTGGTGGTGTCGGGGCTGTTGATTTTTATCCCCGCCGCGACCAGCTACTATCCCAACGATTTTTTCTGGAACAAGTTCATTCTGTTGGGGCTGGCTCTGCTGACGCATTTGACGATCTACCGCAAGATCAGCCAAACGGATACGCCGAATGCCGTTGCCGCCAAATTGACCGCCGTGTTGAGCCTGACGCTATGGTTTGGCGTAGCGTTTGCCGGGCGTTTTATCGGTTTTTTTTAAGATGCCCTACGCCCGGTATTGGCTACAACCAGAGGAATTTATTTTGAAAATAACCCGCGTTTTTCCTTCCATCCTGCTCACCCCATTATTGTTTGCCTGTTCTCAACCTGCTTCGCCACCGGAGCCGCCGGCAGCGCTATTCAAACCCACCGCCACGCTGCAGGACATCATGTTGTCGATCATCGATCCCAACATCGATTATGTCTGGAATGCGGTGTCCTCGGTCAGCACTGCCACCGGTACTGAAGAACGCCGCCCGGAAACCGACGAAGACTGGAAGTTATTGAGGCAGCATGCCCTGGCCGTCGCCGAAGCCGGCAATCTGCTGCTGATCGAAAACCGGCCGGTAGCCAGTGCGAATGCCAATACCTCGTCCGGCGGCGCGGAATTAAGCTCGCAAGACATTCAAAAACTGATAGCCGCCAACCGCGCTGACTACGTCCAGCGAGCCCATGCACTGCACGACGCCGCAGAACTGTTGCTGGCGGCCATCGACAAAAAAAGCGCCGATGAACTGGAAAAGGCCGGCGGCGACGTTGAGCATGCCTGCGAGCAATGCCATTCGCAATTCTGGTATCCGAACGATAATCGGCCAAAGTAAAGCCGTTACCTTTCCATTGCGCCGCCAGCACCATGAAGACCATAGTACGCCCTTACTCCGACAGCGACCTCCTCAAGGTCGCGCAAATACACGCGGAAACCTTTCCGAGACAAGCGCGCTCCGATGAGTGGATTTCTTGCAACGCTCAGGCGCATCCTCGAATGCGCTATTACGTCGCCGAATCGGAGGGCGACATTTCCGGCTATATCCTGTGGGTTGAGAAGAGCGGATTTCGCTCTCGCGTCGTACTTGAGTTGGAGCAGATCGCGGTTCGGACAGAGTTTAGAAACCAGGGCATCGGCGCTGCGTTAATCGAAAGATCGCTTGCAAACATCAATATCGACATTGCCGGCCGTGACGCGGAACTTGGCGTCGTGCTGATCACGACCCGCGCCGATAACCACGCACAATGGTTATACCGCAAGACGCTTGGCGCGGAAGTAGCGGCAATCATTCCTTCGTTGTACTCGGGCGATGAATTATTGATGGTAGCTCGCAGTCCCTTGCAAGCCAATTCCGAGCTCAATCCGCCCTTGGTCGATCAGGATAATCTTGTCGCTCAACACCTCAATCCATCACGTAGTATTTTATGATTTCCATCGATATTCCCGGTTTCCAAACGATTGAACTCGTCCATCTGGTCTCCGACTACAACGGCACTTTGGCGGTGGACGGCGAGTTGCTGCCCGGTGTAGCCGACCTGCTGGTCAGCCTCGCGCCGCTGATCAAAATTCATGTCATTACCGCCGACACCTTCGGCCTGGCCCGCGCCGAGCTTGCCGACCTACCCGTCGAACTGATCATCGCCCCGGTCGAATCCCAAGCCGACACAAAACTTCAATTCGTCAACGGTCTGGGTGCCGATCAGGTTGTCGCCATCGGCAATGGCCGCAACGACCGGAAGATGTTGCAAGCCGCCGCGATAGGCATCGCCTTGATACAGCGCGAGGGCGGCTCGGCCCAGTCCATCGCCAACGCCGATCTGGTTTGCCATAGCGTCATCGACGCACTGAACCTGCTACGCAATCCCAAACGCTTGATTGCAACCTTGCGTTCCTGAAAAGCCCGCTCCGATTAGCGATAGCGTAATCGGAGGAATGTTGGGCTTCGAAATGTGCGATTACGCAAGCTAATCGCGCCTATATTTTGAAGGGCAGCTTATTTGGTAGCTAAGGATCGATAGCACCAGTTTGATCTCTCCCAAAGACGATACTGGTTCCCAAGCTTGGAACTTAGGAACCCGCACAACAGAACAGCCGACGTATCCTAGAGCGATCGCCCCAAACGCTTCTCGACTTGCTTCTTCTCCCACTCCGCACCGAAGAAAGGCAGAATGTCGAATACCGACGAAGCGTGAAGCAGTAGCCCAATTCCCCAACCAAAGGCCGGCCATACAACCCAAAGATGCCGGGGCGTTTGGACTAGGTTCAAAATTGTCAAACCACCGATGACGACGATGTATTGAATCAAATGCGTATAAAACCGTTTAAGCTTGCGCACATGCTCTAGCGCAAGGATTTCTTCACTACTGACGCCCTGATTTAGGTTGCTGTTCATACCTGACTCCGAAGTTAGACTTGAAAAATCGATCTCAAAGACCGCTGCCAGCGACTTCAGGGATTCCACGCTTGCCGTTTGCCCGCGTTCAATCCTTTGAATGGTGCGGACACTGATGCCGCTCAAATCGGCCAATTGTTGTTGAGACCAACCGTGTTGCAATCTCAGTTTTTGTATAAGCATCTGGAACTCCTGTTATCACCAGCCGATAGTCTAGGGCTGGGATTGCTTTTTCTGTTACGCCATTCTGCCGACAATGGCACGACAACATCCCGACAGATTGACGCCAGCCTTCGATTTCTCTGGTCCTCAAACGCCCAAACTTGAGAGCCATTGCTATTAGCTTGATTTTGGCTTTGTCCAAAATATAAAAGGTATTACAAAAGGTCCAAAAATCACGCCTATTAATTTTAGAAACCAAGTCACCTCAATATGTTTTTTCTTAGCCAAATATAGGCTCCAGATATTGCTTACCAGCCAAATTATTACAAAAGCGTATGCCGCCATTTTTGACTCCCAATTTCATGTTTAAAGCATCAAAGATAAGGTTTCAGCCAACACTGGCGCCATCACCGGAGCGAGCGACTTAATTGCGTCAGTTGTTCTGGCGATTGCAATAAAAAATTAGGCGTGGCCGCTGTCAATTCGGCCTCGCTGCCATGGCCCCACAGCACGCCGACCGAACGCAGACTGTTAGCGACGGCGGCTTGAATATCCACCGCCCGATCACCAATCATGGTCGACGCCGCGCCAACCGCGCCATCATCAAGCAAGGCACGCAACTGTTGCGTTTTTTGAATTCCGACATCGCCGCCGCTGGTAACACTGAAGTATTCACTCAGTTCGAACAAGGCCAAGATTCGTTCCGCGAACTTCAGCGGCTTTGAAGTGCACAAACCCAGCGGCATGCCTTGCACCGCTAAGCTTGCCAAGGCCTCGGCGATACCGGGATACAAGATATTTTCAGCATACCCAACATCCGCATATCGTTCCCGATACTTGTTGACCAATTCCTGGATGTGAGTTTGCGACGTGGATTGCGTCAACTGCCTGAACGTTTGATCCAGCGGTGGCCCAATGTATTGCGAGACATCTTGCTCAGCCAATATCGGATAACCAAAAGCGGAAAGCGCATAATTTAGCGAGCGGCCAATCCCGGCAGCAGGATCGCTAATCGTTCCATCCAGGTCGAATATCAGAAATGCGGGTATTTTCATGTCAATTGAAGATCGAACAGCGAATTTTCATAGATAGGTTAAATATCACATTACCAGTGAATTTAATCATGAAATTTTTCGGCATTAATATCAAAAAATAACATATGAAAAAATTCGCTGAATAATACCAATGTAGATCTATAACTTATCACCAAGACAAATCAACGCCCCGCAACATTATTTATAATGCAGTCAATTTAAAAACAATATAATTGCCACATTGCATGAGCATTTTATATTACGGCAGCTTTTTGTTCCGTACACGACGACTTGTACCACTAACAGTTAAGTCAATGACCTCAAATAGATTAATACCAGGCTGCTTATTACTAAGCTTATTCTGCGCGGGCTGCGTTCAACAACAGCATTTTCGCTCGGATATTAACGACGTGCCCTGCGAACAAAATCAACTCAATGTATGTAACACCTCTAATCTGATCGCGAATAAGGACGACGGTTACACACTGGGCTTTGTGGAAATCGACGACCAAGGCCAGTTTTATGAAAGGAAACAGGCAGAATCTTTACTGAAAATATTAAAGAAAGAACAACAACCGCAGTATGTCACTATTTTTGTACATGGCTGGCACCATAATGCCAAGGAAGAAGATATTAACGTAAAGCGCTTCAAGGAAAATTTAAAAGAAACCAAATTACGTAATCCCACTTTTAAAGTCACGGGTATTTATGTCGGTTGGCGCGGCGAGACGATCTCATTTCCCGGATTAAGGCTATTATCTTTCTGGGATAGAAAATTGGTCAGCGAAGAAGTCGGCCGCAATGCGCTATCGGATTTTTTATTGCGGGTGGAAACCGCTGTTAACGGCAAAAACCCTGGACAAAACCGCTTGCTGACAATTGGTCATAGCCTCGGCGCGTCGGTGATCTTTAATGCCCTGCATCAAGTGCTGCTGGAGCGTATGACCCAACCCGATAACGACGAACCGCGCCTCGGATTTGGCGATTTGGTGGTGTTGGTCAATCCGGCACTGGAAGCCATCCGCTACACCACGCTCAGAGAGGCGACCCAGCGTTATCATCGCGAACACGGCTTTAAAGACTCGCAAAATCCGCTGCTGATCATCGCCTCCTCGGAATCGGATACTACTATCAAGGATACCTTTTCATTGGTAAGGGCCTTGAGCGCGGCATTCGAAGATCACATGTCTTTTGCGGCCGATGAGGAAACGGCGGCGCCTCCTCCACTCGCACTATCCGAATGGGAGCTCGATACCACGTCGGTGGGACATGTCGACCAGTTCATCACTCATAGGCTGGAAAAGTCAGGCGACTCCGAAATCCCACCATCCTGCGATCTCAACGCCGGTTGGCTAAAAAATGCCGTAGACGCCCGAAAAAAACAACAGCGGCAAAGCGGCGAAAGTCCAAGCGGCGAAGGTTGGCTGAGTAGCGATGCCGTAAGCCATAACCCTGTCCATCAACCGCCTTTGCAATTAAAGCATTTGAAAAAAACATCAGCCTACGACCCTTATTGGGTGATACAAATCGATAAAAACATCATGCCCAATCATGGCTTTATGAACCAAAAATCGTTTTTATGCTTTATCGATCAATCCCTGCATGAAACCACTCCCTATCCTATCTCGGCGGCTGCGAGATAAATAGATTGTCACAGCCTCGCAAAATTAAGCGGCATCGATTGCCGGAGTTGATGCCATCCTTTCCTGCTCAGTCTTTTCACGATAAAGCAAATCGCTTAATTCATCGCCGCCAATTCAGTATGCTACCTAGCCAAATTCAACCTAACCCGCTTTTATCGCTTTCCAAATGACTTTTCCTATCGCCAACCTTCAACCCTCCGACATCCGCCTGATGACCAAAGAATGCGAGCGGCTGGCGGCCTCAAACCAATCACCTGAGCATCGTCATGAATAGACAATGCACAGCGACTTGAGAGAAGCCCATGGAAACAGTAGAAACGTACCGGCAGCAAGGGTTTCTAGTCATTAAAGCCCTTTTCGGCGCATCGGAAATTGAAGCATTGACGAAAATTGTCGACAGGATTCATCGGCAATGGCTAGCCGAAAACCGTGCCGTTTACATCGAAAACCGACTGGTCAACATGCACTCGCTGACCAACCCACGCTATTTCGAGCATCATCCGGCCGAAAGACTCAGGTTCTTTCAATCCCTTGCCTCGGATCGGCTCACGAAGCTACTGGCCAAGCTGTTTGGCGATCAGCTTTATTTTCACAACACCCAGCTTTTCTTCAACCCCTACCAAAACAGTCGCCTGCCCTATTGGCACCGGGACATGCAATACAGCCCGATTGACGATGCCGAGTTGCAAGCCGAGCAACTCAAACTGTTGGCTTTGCATATTCGGATTCCGCTGCTGACCGAAACCGGCATCGAGCTGATACCGGGAACTCACCAGCGCTGGGATACCGATCTGGAAAGAGACGTGCGGTTGGAATTGAACGGCCGTAAAAACAGCGAAGCACTGCCGGATTCGCTGCTGATCAGCCTGGAACCGGGCGATATTTTAATTTTCGACGCGCAAATGCTGCACCGGGGCAATTACCAACTCAATCCTGAAAGAAAAGCCCTGGATCTTTGTGTAGGCAAACCGCACCGCTATACATTGCCTTTTCTGGATGCCGGCAATCTGCCCACCGCCGCGGAAATGGAGCACATAGAAAACAAGCAATGGTACAAACTGGCGCGCGCTATGATGATAGAACCTCGATAAATCCAGGCGCCATTTACTATCCGACATGAAGCAGCAAGTAGCCAATGACGATTTTCATGCCCGAGTAACTTTGATATTCCAAGAACTCGGCATCCCGGAAGACTTGCCCGAGGCGAGAAACTTACTCCCGTGGCCGGAGCCGCCGGCATTAACAACGGCGGAAGTATCGGATCGCGGCCGGGCGTTTCAGTTAACACCCAAAGCTACCGAGGCCTGGCAAACCCTGAAAACGGCTGCTGCCGACGATGGCATCGAGCTGTTGATGGTTTCGGCTTTTCGCAGCCTGGAATACCAGGCCGCCATCATTCGCCGCAAACTCGAACAAGGACTCAGTCTGGATCATATCCTCACCGTCAACGCCCCGCCCGGCTACAGCGAACATCACTCAGGCTGCGCCATCGACATCGGCAGCCCGGATTGTCCCGGCCTTGGCGAGCAATTCGAAAACACCGATGCCTACCGCTGGTTGTCGGCGCATGCCGGTCGGTTCGGCCTTTTTTTGTCGTTCCCTAGGAACAATGCGTATGGGTTCGTCTACGAGCCCTGGCATTGGCGTTATCGCGACGATGGCCGCGAATCAGGATGAGAGGCATTCCCTGCTATCAGGCCGGAAAACAAACTGATCGCATTTTAAACATCGGCGGCTCGCCGCTAAGCGGCGGATTGATTTATTCCCGCGCTCGCCATGCGGCGCTGTTTAGAGAAGCGTTCAGCGATGCAGGCATTCTCCGGATTCGACAGCAGCCTTGGGACTCAAGGCCTGTCCGCTACGCCCATTCAATGCGGCGTGAATCCCGGCCATGATCGATAGCGCGATTTCTTCCGGGGTTTCCGCGCCGATGTCCAGGCCGACCGGCCCGAACACCCGATCGGCAATTCGCGACGCTTCGCCGCCCAGACTCTGCAACAACCTGTCCTTGCGATGCGCCGGCCCCAACAGGCCGATAAACGGGATACGGCAATGGCTAACCGCCTGCAAATAGCGTTGGTCGTATTCGATATTGTGCGTCATCAATACCAACGCATCGAACCGATCCAAAGCCAACTCGGCGCCTATCTGTTCCGGCAAGGTCTTTAGCAAATGGTCAACCCGCGGAAACCGTTCGGGCTTGATGTAGCCGGGGCGATGATCCGCCACGGTAACGTGCCAGCCCAGCGCCTTGGCGCATTGCACCAGCGGTATCGCATCGGCGCCCGCCCCCAGCACCAGCAAGCGCCATGGCGGCTGGACCGGATCGTAAAAGGCCTTGATTTCCCGGCCGTCGACGAAATGCGATTCGATGCGCGGCTTTTGCTGCAACACGGTTTGCAAAGCCGAGGTGGCGAACGGAAATGGGGTACTGGACAACATCGGCCGGCGGTCGACCATGGCCGTCGGCAGGAACTGGCTACGGCCGGCCGGAAAATCGTCATGCGCGGACTCCAGAACCGTAACCAATATTCCCGGCAGGTTGGTTTCGGCAATCTCGGCAATCAGATTCAAAGGGCTAAAATCCTGGTCCGCTTCCAACTTTTGCAACAAAACCCTGACCGCACCGTTGCAACCCAAACCCAAGCCCCAGACCACATCGTCCGGCGAGCGCATGTCGTAAAACACCGTCTTGGCGGCACCGGTTTCGAATACCGAACCGGCCTGTTCCAGCAAATCCCGCTCGAAACAGCCGCCGCCCAGCAAACCGTTCAATTCGCCGGCTTTGTTGATCAGCATCCGCGCCCCGGCCTTTTGATAGGTGGAACCCATGGTTTCGACGATGGTCGCCAATACGCAATCGTCCGGTTGCTGCCGCAACTGCCGATAGGCTTCGAACAGGTGATTGATTTTATTGGCCATGACCCCATCAGCTCCAGCTCAAATCGGTGCGCAGCAACGGCAGTTGCCGCACCCGGATGCCGGTGGCGGCGAAGATGGCATTGCACACCGCCGGCGCCAACGGCGGCAGCGCCGGTTCGCCCAGGCCGGTCACCGGATTATCGGTTTTCAGGAAATGCACATCCACCCGCGTCGGCGCGTCGGCGATGCCAATCATCGGATAATCGTGGAAATTGCTCTGCACGATGCGGCCCTTGTCGATGTTCAGTTCCTGAAACATCAGCGCCCCCAGGCCATCGATTACCGAGCCCTGCACCTGATTTTCCGCGCCGCTGAGATTGACGATTTGCGCGCCGATGTCGGTCGCCACCACCACCCGGTCGACCTTGAGTTTGCCGGCCTTGGAAACGGTGACTTCCGCGACCTGGGCGATGTAACCCAGATGGCTGAAATGGAAAGCAATCCCCTGTCCCTGGCCGCGCGGGAAGCTTTTCTTGCCCCACTCGGCCTTTTCCGCCACATGCCGCAACACATGCTTCATGCGGTTGACATCGTAAGGAATGCCTTGCTGGCCGGTGCCGGGCACGAAGCCCTTGTCGCCCAGAATTTCCAGGCGAAATGCCAAGGGATCGCGGCCGGCGGCATCGGCCAATTCGTCGATGAAACTGTGGAATACCCAGGCCAACACATTGCTGCGCGGCGCCCGCCAAGGACCCATCGGGATATTGCATTCCAAGGGGGTTTGTTCCAGCAGACAGTTTTCCACCCAACGGCCGGGAAATTCGTCGCCGGACAGATTAGCGCCGCTGCCCAGTTCCAGGCTTTCCTTGCCGTCCTTGACCACTTTATGGGCAAAGGTGACGAAATGGTTGTGCCAGGCGATCAATTTACCCTTGTCGTCCAGGCCGCCTTTCAGGAAATGAAAGCCGCCGGCGCGGAATTGGTCGTGTTGCAGATCGTCTTCGCGGCTCCAGGTTAATTTGACCGGTACGCCGATTTGCTTAGCAATGGCCGCCGCCTCGATAATGTAATCGGGTATCAAGCGGCGGCCGAATCCGCCGCCGCTACGGGTAATGTGCAGCGTGATTTTATCCTTGGGTATGCCCAGGGTTTCGGTGACGATCTTCTGCCCGGCCTCCGGATTTTGGGTCGGCGCCCAGACTTCGATACCGCCGTCCTTGAACCAGGCCGTGCAATTTTGCGGCTCTATGCTGGCATGCGAGATGAACGGGTAGCTGTAGGCCGCTTCCACGGTTTTATCGGCATCGTCTAGCGCCGCCTTGGCGTTGCCGTCGTTGCGCAGGACCTCGCTGCCGGCTTGTTCCGACAACTCCTGGGCCTTGGCCGTAAACCCCGCCCAGCTTTGCGCCGCCGCCGGGCCTTCGTCCCACACCACTTCCAATTGTTTGCGCGCCGTGAATGCCGCCCAGGTCGAATCGGCAACGATGGCCACGCCCGGCAACAAGCCTTTCAGGCTGGAACCGCCCTCGACGATAAAGGCATGCTTTACGCCCGGCAGCGCCTTGATTTTATCCAGATTGGCGCTGACCACCTTGCCGCCGAAGGCCGGCGATTTCTGGTAAACGGCATACAGCAGCCCCGGCAGTTGCACGTCGATACCGAACAAGGCTTTGCCGGTAACCACTCGCGGATTATCAACGCCGCCGATGCGGGTGCCCAGCAATTTATAATCCTTGGCATCCTTTAATTGCACGGTTTCCGGCTTGGGAACCGGCAGCGATGCGGCCTTGGCAACCAGCTGAGCGTAGTCCAGCTTGCGTCCGCTGGCGGCATGATGCACGGCGCTGTCGCGGGCGACCAGTTCGGCGGCGGGGACTTGCCAAGTCTCGGCGGCGGCCAATATCAGCATGGTCCGGGCGGTGGCGCCCAGCCGGTGAAACTCCTGGTAATTGGTCGGCGTCGAGCGTGAACCGCCGGCGCTTTGGCTGCCGTAAACCGGATCCAGATCGCCTTGGACGATGACCACGTCCTTCCAGTTAACTTCCAGTTCCTCGGCAATCACCATCGGCAAGGAAGTCTTGATACCCTGGCCGATTTCCGGCTGCTTGCTGATCAGCGTCACCACGCCGTTGGGTGCGATGCGGATAAAGGCATTGGGCTTAAACTCGGCCGTTTCAACCACTGAAGATGGTTTGGCGATGCGTTTGGCGGCGCTTTCCGCGGCATCGATGTATAGGCCCAGCACTAGGCCACCGCCGGCCAGGGCCGAGGTGCGCAGAAACTGCCGGCGGCTGGCGTTTTCGAGTTCGGGTGAGTTCATATTGCCTCCTTGCCGGCGACTTCGGCGGCCCTATGGATGCCGGCCCGAATACGCAAATAAGTGCCGCAGCGGCACAGATTGCCAGCCAATGCCGTGTCTATGTCCTGGTCGCTGGGGCGTGGATTTTTTTTCAGCAGCGCGGCGGCGGTCATGATTTGGCCGGCCTGGCAGTAACCGCACTGCGGCACGTCCAGCTCTTGCCAGACTTTTTGCAAGGGATGCTCGCCGCGGGGATGTAAGCCTTCTATGGTAGTGACTTGGCTGAGACCCACTTTGGCGATCGGCGTCAAACAGGCGCGAACCGGTTGGCCGTCCAGATGCACGGTGCAGGCCCCGCACTGGCCGATGCCGCAGCCGAATTTTGTGCCGACCAAACTGAGATGATCCCGCAACACCCACAACAAAGGGGTATCGGGCGCAACCTCCACCGTTCTTGGCGTGCCATTGATATTGACTGTGTAATTGCTCATTGGAAATCGATACTCTGGTTGTTTTAGTTATTTAGCCGCATGCCCTATCATCCGCCGATACGTTGTTCAGCCAGTAGACAGGATAAGGCCAACAGGCGGCCCAATTGATTGAATAGCAAACTTCGCTCCAGATCGGCCACAGCAAGTTTTTTCTATTTCCATGCAAAATAAGGCATTGAACGTCAATGGAAATAGGGATATTTCCATACAAGCCGAGCATACCGGCCGTGCGATCGATAGCCGGAAATAAGTTGATATACCAACAGCAAATCAGCAGATGCTGTTTATTAACCAACAGTTTTGGTCGTTGGACTATCTGGATGTATTGCCGCTGTCCATATCAAAGCCGACGGGCAACTCGGAAAAGGCCGCAATGAAGCGGTCCCGCAATTTATCCATCCCCCACGCCGGCGCATCGCCGGCCGGCAGCATACCGTCTGCCCACCGCCAATCCTTCACGGCTTCCATCACCTTGGCATCGCGGCTGATCAGATGCACGGGCACATCGTGGCTATCAGACTCCTCGGTGACAAACGGCGCCGGCTGGTGATCGCCTAATACCAGGATCACCAGATTTTCGTCGCCATAGGCGATGGCGTAGGAGACGATATTGGCTAGCGCATATTCGATGGACTTGCGGTACTGCTCGCGAATCCGCCCGGTATTTTGCCAGACCGCCTCGGGCGTATCGCCCTCTCTGGCTTGAGTGAAGATGGCGCCGTCAGCTACCCGGTTCCAGTCGACCATCTGAGGCAGCGGAGTCCACGGCGCATGGGATGAGATCAAGGCAATCTCGGCCATCACCGGCGGACGCGCGCCGGGTTTGCGCTCCAAAGACTGCAAGGCCGACAGCGTATATTGATCCGGCATGGTGATCCAGTTGAAAGGCTGGCCCTTATAGCCCAAATCCTGCGAGGCATAGATGCGGTCGTAACCGAAGTACTCGCCCTGCGGCCAGGCCATGGTATGCGCCGGCTGCAGCGCCACGGTCCGCCACCCCGCCCGCCGAAACAGGCGATTCAGCGAGGGGCGTTTGCCGATCACCAAGCGGTCGTAGCGGGTCTGGCTATTGATCCACAGACCGGAAAGCAAGGTGCCGTGGGCCAGCCAGCTGATGCCGCCATAGGTCGGCGATGTCAGGTAAGCGCTGCGGGCAAACAGGCCGTTCGCGGCCAGCTCGGCGCCGCCCCGTTCCAGCAGCGGACGGACATGGGCAGCGTAGTCCGGCTTGTCGAGTACGGTCCGGCCATAGGATTCGATGAACACCACCAGTACATCCTTACCTTTAAGCTTGTCGAACAGCGCGCCGTCCGGCACGGCTGCATAAGGGTCGCTATCGACGATGTTATTAAAGTTTTCGAGATCGGCAATGCTGCTCCGAGTGTGACTGACATGCATGGCCATCAGCTCATAAAACGGCCTGGATGCGGTTTGCCGGCCGCCTAATGCCAATGCGGTCCAGAGGCACAGGCCGATCAATAGCCCAACGCCGCAGGCTTTTGACGATGCCCGCAGCATAGCCTGAAACCGGCCAAGCGCCGCATGAACCAGCAGGAATATCCCGGCTAACAGCGCCATCAGCAGCACCGCCGCGACCCAGGCGCCTATACGGCCGATGGCGCCTTGCAGCAGGTTCATGCCGTCCGCCGGAAAACGGGCGTCCAGCACCGGATTGAAAGGCCGGTCGAATACCTGGTAAGCCGCCATATCGGCGGCTTTGACGATGATGCCCGTCGCCAGCAGGCAGGCGGCGCAAGTACGGATCAGCAGACCTGTCCGGCCCGGAACCAGCAAGGCCAACCCAAGCAATAGCGCTTCCAGCGGCAAATGGGCAAAAGCCGATGGCGTGATTGAACCGAGGCGGTTGGGGATCAGCAAGGCGGTCACTACGAAAACCAGGGCTGAAAGGTTCAGGCCGGTATTTGTACGGCTGCGCCAACGGTCGTTAAAAATCCTTTTATTGCCTAGCATGTATGATCCCCGACGACACTGTCAGTCAAATTATTCCGGCACAAATAGCGCCTATGAATGGTTTAAAGGCCGAGCCCAAAGGGCGAATAAATTCGCCCCTACATTCAACCTGGTGAATAGTTACTCGTTAAATTGGGGCGGCATAGTACCAATAAAATGCCGTCGCCAATGCGGCGCCGTTTTTTAGCGGAGCCTGTGGGATCCGACCCGCCAGAGCCACACTGTAATTTGGCATGACTCATGCTTGAGTTTACCGACCAATCAGACTCTACCCCCAAAAGGATATGCAGCTAAACCAGGATGTCGACTTCAACTTTATAAACCACGAACTGCAAGCGATAGCCGTGCTCGGTGGCGGCGTTCTGCTGATCGGCTTTGGGCTATTAGGGTATACGAAGGATTGGCTCGCCGCCGGGCAATGGCTGCTGCAAGCCGGCCTGCTTTGGGGATATGTTTGCCTGTGCGTTTGGCGGCGGCTGACGCTGAACCGGGCCAATCCCGAATCGCCACTCTACCCTAGCCTGGGCTGGGGTAACCGTCTGACGATTCTGCGCGGCGGGCTGATCGCCATGACCGGTGGTTTCCTGTTCATGGATCACGCGACGGTGTTAATGCCGGCTCTGCTCTACACCCTGGCCGCCATGCTCGACCGGCTGGATGGCTTCGTGGCGCGCCGTAGCCGGCAGGTCAGTCTGCTGGGCAACGAACTGGATATTAGCTTTGACGCGTTGGGACTGGTGGTTGCGCCGCTGCTGGCGATCGGCTTGGGAAAACTGCACTGGTCTTATCTGCTGTTAAGTGTGGCCTATTATGTTTATCGATGGGGCTTGCAACGCCGCAACAGCCGGGATTTGCCCATTCAGCCATTGCCGCCGAATCCGCTACGCCGCACTCTGGCCGGCTTTCAAATGGGCTTTATCGCCGTGGTGCTGTGGCCCTTTCTTGACCCCGAGCTGACCACCATCGCCGGCATCGCCTTTATGTTACCGGTGCTGTTTGGCTTTGTGGCGGACTGGTGGGTGGTTTGCGGCCAAATCCAGATCCCGGCCTATAGCCGCTTGGCGGAATGGAGCGAGCGATTTTTTCAACCGGGCTTGCGCGTGTTGCAGGCATTGCTGTTGTTTCTGGTCATAGGCCATGCCACGGAATTGACCGATAAGGCGTTGATGTTCGGCTCGCTATTCAGCGCCTGCCTGATGCTATTCGGCTTTGCCGGGCGCTTGGGCGCGCTGATTTTGATCGTGCTGCTGGGCTGGCACACTCCGGGCGAAGTCGGCCCTGTTGCGAGTTATCCGCTTATCGTCGCCGCCAGCTGGATTTTGCTACTGGGCACCGGCCGTTACAGCATCTGGCAATGGGGCGACGAGTGGCTCAAACGCTATGACGGCGCCTGATGCCCCGGCTTAAAACCTTGCCCGCGCTGCTGTGGTTGGCTGCATTGATCCTCGTTGGGTCGGTGCTCAGCCAATTACCGTTTGCCGCCATCGCCCAGACCATCGGCACAGTTTCCCTGCCGCAATGGCTAATCTGGATAGGGCTTAACCTCGGCATCATGTTGCTGGCTACCCAGCGCTGGCAAGTGCTTAGCAAGCTGCTGAAATTGCCGGTGAAATTCAGCGAGCTGTTGATGATACGCCAGGCCGGCCAGACGGTGAGTTTCATCACGCCCGGCCCGCAGTTTGGCGGCGAGCCGTTGCAGATTCGCTGGTTGTACAAGCACCGCCAACTGCCGATGCACAGCGTAGCGCTGGCCCTAGGGCTGGATAGGTTTTACGAGCTTTGGGTTAATTTCGGCATGTTGGCGCTGGGCGTGCTTCTGCTGCTGGTATCGCCGGCCGGCGATGCCGCCAATTGGCAGGAAATTTTCGCGATTCTGACAACCATTCTGCTGACGCTATCCCTGCTTGGCGGGCTTATCCTGATGCAGCCCGAACCGGCATTGGCTTGGTTAAAGCCACTGACCCGGCAATGGCGGCAGCATCCCCGCCTCCAAAATATAGGCACTCACCGGCAACGGCTGGGCAGCGACTTGAAGCGGGCGGTGGCCGGACAAAAACCGGCCCTGCTGGCAGCGCTGATGCTTTCGCTTTGCGGTTGGGCTGGGCTGATAGGCGAATTATGGCTGTTGCTGAGCATTTTCGACTTGGCTTTGGATGTTTCCGCTTTTCTGGTCATTTTGGTAGCCATGCGTTTGGCCTTTCTGCTGCCCCTGCCTGGCGGCATCGGTACGCTGGAAGCGGCCTTGTTTTGGGCGTTTCAATACCTCAGCCTGCCCGCGGAAGCGGCCATCGGGCTGATTGCGCTGATGCGGCTGCGAGATGCGTTGGTGTTAATGCTGGGATTGTGGTGCCTACGTGTTATGCATGCACGAGAATAAAATGCGGGCAACGCTTTTCCGCCCATCCTAATCCGTTCGCTCCGCGTGGTTGCAAAAATGCGCGAACCGTACGGCCTATGTTGACCTGAAGACAGGCTATCAACAGCTTATGTCTCCACGGCAACAGCCAGCGACCGGCAACGCTCATCAAGCTCCGCATTTCCTCGCCATTTCATTAGGCACGATAAATGCTGATTACACGAGCTGGAGCCCTGCTCAAATAATCCGTTTTGTTAACCCCTAGAAGAGAGAAGATGAATGAAAAAAACTAGCCTTGTTGCCGGCCTGCTGGTTCTTAGCGCCAACACCGCCTTCGCGCAACAGCCTCCCGCCGATGCCCCAAAACCGCCGTTGGGCTTCTTCGTCACCAGCGTTGGCAGCGGCAAAGGTGCAGACCTTGGCGGTCTGGCAGGCGCCGATGCCCATTGCCAGAAACTGGCCAGCGAAGCCGGCGCCGGCAACCGGACCTGGCGAGCTTACCTGAGCACTCAGGCCGCCGGCGACCAGCCCGCCATAAATGCCCGCGACCGCATCGGCAAGGGGCCTTGGGCCAATGCCAACGGCGCCATCGTCGCAAACGACGTTGCCCATCTGCACGGCGACACCGTGGAGCTTGGCCAACTCGGCAACAACGTGCACCGCACCACGAACTTGACCGAGAAAGGCGCACAAATTAACGGCGTTGGCGCTACGCCCAATCAGCACGACGTCATCACCGGCTCGAAACCCGATGGCAGAGCCTACACCGACGCCGCCGATCATACTTGCAAGAACTACACGAGCAGCGGCGAAGGCAACGTTCGGGTCGGCCACTCCGACCGCACCAACCGCGGCGCGACCGGCGGCAACGTCTCCTGGAACTCCACCCATGACAGCAAAGGCTGCAGCCAGGAAAACTTGGTGAGCACCGGCGGCGCCGGCTATTTCTATTGCTTTGCGGCGGACTAGTCGGATGTAGGGTGGGCAAGGCTTTTTTGCCCACCGATATTGACCACCTTGTTTATTCCGCGTGGGCACAAAAAGCATGTGCCCACCCTTATATTCGATTCCGCCTTGAAAAAGCGGCAGAATCCCCGACTGATCATCGGGAGGGCGGTGGAGAAGACGTGCCCACCCTGAGGCTTGAAAGCCTGCCTTGTAGATAGTTCTCTCCATCGC
>Ga0208264_1000065_pt1 | contig 70931 bp, 57 predicted proteins | sample LakWasMet31_HOW6_2_FD_183873 | JGI IMG/M metagenome (GOLD analysis project Ga0208264, IMG submission 183873) | Freshwater sediment methanotrophic microbial communities from Lake Washington under simulated oxygen tension - Sediment Metagenome... | ecosystem: Environmental > Aquatic > Freshwater >... | reverse complement strand
ACCCATAAACGGGCATAAACCAAGAAATTTAACCAGCACCACGTTGTTGACCAGTGCGGTGCCTAATAAAAGTAATAGATATTCGCTCACTGATTGTTCCAGGCTGTTAGAGGTCTGTTGCCTTAATTCACAGCAGTATTTATGCCAATCATGTCAACGCCTATCACCCCTGCCATCACTGTATATTTAAGGGCCGGCAGCTGTTACAAGTCATACATAATCACGCAGCCAAAAATTATCGTGTCGCAAACCTTACAAAATCTGCTTATTTTTTAGATTGCCAACATAACTCTGGGGTGCGTTACAGGCACGCTGGATTTCAATATAAAAATAATGGCGTCATATTTGCTAGCAAATTAGTAAAGTCTTCTTAACACGGCCCAAAAGTTATGAAAAAAGCGTCTTTACAATTTTTACAGGCACATACCAACGTCAACAGTGTTCTTGAGGAATTGGTCCCGGGTTTTTTTACCCAGAATGACAGTGATAAAACACCTTACAACCTGTTTGTGGAAACGGTTGAACAAGTTCCCATCGCCATTTCCATTACCGATAAAAAAGCAAATATTTTATATGTAAACAACGAATTTACGCGGGTTACGGGTTATCAACCTGATGACATTCTTGGGCAAAACGAGTCATTGTTATCGGATAAATCCACGCCAAAACATGTTTATTATGATTTGTGGCATACCATCAGTAAAAAGATGGTCTGGCGCGGTAGTATCTGTAACCGCCACAAATCAGGGCAAAGCTACCTGGCTGATTTAACAATTGCACCAATGTTGAACGATGAGGGCAAAATCAGTCATTACATTGGTATGCATCGGGATATAACTCAGCTTTATGAATCCGATAAAAAAATCAGCAATCAAAAGTTGTTGATTGAATCGGTTATTAATTCGTCACCAATTGCCATGGTGGTTATCGATAATAACGAGCGCGTGATTCTGGATAATCATATGTATAAAGCCTTGGTCACAGACTTGGACAAAGGCGAGCCGGCCAATTATTTTTTGCATTTGTTAAAAGCCGAGCTAGGCGGTTTATGGCCTAAATTACAGACCAATGAACAAGGCTTTAATAATCATGAATTTAAAGTGGAAGGCAAAGGCAACCGACGGGAGCGCTGGTTTTCTTGTGCGGGAAATTGGTTTTCCGAGCAGGATGCAAATAGTGGTGCATTTTTTGAGGAGAGCTCAAAACAATACCTGATTCTGACGATTACCGACATTACAAAGCAGCGAAGGCAACTGGAAGAGTTACATATCCAAACCCTGAAAACCATCATGACTGAGGATGAACGGGTTCGGAGCATTCGTGAAACCTTGCTGGGGGCGATGCACCAAATTCAGATGCCGATGAACCAAATCAGGGCGGCCGAGCAGATTTTAAAGCACAAGCAAGATAGTCAAAACGCCGGCCTGTTACAAATATTGCAACAGATTCAGGCTTCAGGTGAAGCCGCAATCAATACCATGCAAAAATGTATTCCGGAAATACTCATGACCGCCGTCATACCGGTCAATCTAAACCAGATATTGCATGAAGTATTACTGCTCAGTAACCAGCGCATCTGGAGCCAGGGCATAGAAATCTACTGGCAACCGCAAAGTGATTTACCCGCCCTGCTCGGCTCTGAAAATCGCTTACGCATTTTGTTTAAACAATTAATAGACAATGCAATCGAAGCGGTCAGCTGTTCAGATTGTCATAACCAACGCGTTAAAATATCCACCAGTGCCGATGCCGATTTAATCCACATCAATATCGAAGACAGTGGCCCGGGCATTCCCATTGAAAAGCGCGCAAAGGTGTTTGAGCCTTTTTATACCACCCGCCCCATGGGCGGCAACAAAGCCGGCATGGGCTTAGTGATGGCGAAAGAAATTGTAAACCAACATCAAGGTCTAATAGATATTGACCCCGATTTTAATCAAGGCTGCCGATTTAAAATCAGTTTTCCGCAATACCGGCAGGAGTCTAAGGGGAGTAAGGAATGACCGATCGTACAGAACTTATCGAAGCCGAATTAGATACCTTGTATCTAATCAGCCAAGTATTAAACAGTACCCATGATCTACATGCCAAACTGCAAGCGGTCCTGGAAATACTACATAAACGTTCCGGTATGCACTCCGGCATGATCACATTAAAAGAAATTGAAAATAACAGCTTGATAGTCAGTGCAGTGCACAATGACGGGTCTGCCAAAATTGACCAACCGATCAGATACAACGCTGGAGAAGGCTTGATGGGCGCCATATTGGAAGCGGGCAGCACCATTGTGGTTGAAAAGGTGGCGGACGAACCGCGTTTTTTAGGACGAATGGGCTTATATGATCCAGAGTTACCGTTTATTGGTTCGCCAATTTATATAGAAGATGGTGACACCATTGGCGTGTTGGCTGCCCAACCGGATAACCGGTTATTTTTAGGTGAACGCGCTCGCTTTATGGAAATGATCGCCAACCTGATTGCGCAAAGCGTAAAAATGCTCAGGTTGATCGAACGTAAACAACAGCATTTAGTCACAGAAAGAGATCAACTAAAACAAGCGTTAATTAAAAATTACAGCTTTGAAAACATTGTTGGCCACTCCGCCCCAATGTTAAAAGTGTTTGATTTAATTAGACAAGTAGCCAAATGGAACACCACCGTACTGATCCGTGGCGAATCTGGCACCGGTAAAGAGGTAGTGGCTAATGCCATCCATTTTAATTCCGCTTGCGCAGCCGGGCCGTTTTTAAAGCTAAACTGTGCGGCCTTACCGGACACCTTACTGGAATCCGAACTGTTTGGTCATGAAAAAGGCGCATTCAGTGGCGCTCTAAGCCAACGCAAAGGTCGATTTGAGTTGGCGGACAATGGCACGTTATTTTTGGATGAAATCGGCGAAATTTCTGCGTCCTTTCAAGCCAAATTGTTACGGGTTTTGCAGGAAGGCGAATTTGAGCGTGTGGGTGGTTCGCACACCATAAAAGTCAATGTGCGAATTATTGCTGCTACCAACCGCAATCTGGAAGAAGAAGTTACTAATGGCGCTTTCAGAGAAGATTTGTATTATCGACTGAATGTCATGCCGGTTAACATGCCAGCACTGCGCGACCGTACCGAAGATATTCCAAAACTGGCTGAATTCTTACTGCGTCGAATTTCAGAGCAACAAGGCGGCAGGCCACTGGAAATTAAAGAAAGTGCCATACGGTTATTAATGAAGCATCAATGGCCCGGCAACGTGCGCGAACTGGCCAACCGTTTAGAACGTGCTGCTATCATGAGTCAAAACGGCATTATCGATCGAGATGTCATGGTGAGTACCGGACTGGAAGATGAAATCGGCAATGGCATTAGCCATCAGCAAAAAGTGCCGGTTATTGATTTTAGCGATGAAAACATGGATGACAGGGAACGGGTGATCGCTGCGTTGGAACAAAGTGGTTGGGTACAAGCTAAAGCTGCGCGTTTATTAAACATGACCCCACGGCAGATTGCCTATCGAATCCTGACCCTGGACATTACTATGAAACAGATTTAAACGCACTCTATCTACTGCAAAGACTGCTGGTTAACAAGTAAGCAATATCAATCCCAATAAAGTTTTTCCTGATTACCTACAAGATTCAGCTTTTAGCAAACTGATTAAAGTTACACAAGCGCTCAAGTCCTGGTCACCCCCGCAGGGATTCGCTAAGCACTGTGATTGGTGTTGGGACCCAGGTTACACGGATGTAGGTTATGAGTTCCGGTGAGTTACGTCCTTGTATTCTGGATACCGGCAATCCCTGCCGGTATGACGTTGCTTAGAGATTGTGCACCTCTGCTGAAAGTTATACATAATCAGGAAGTTTTTTACTCAAAACCCACACCCGAGCCTTCCCTGTTGGAGAATAGATCGTAAGCGAAACCCTTAAACCTTACTAACCAGCAGCAGAGCGAAGATCTTAGTGATGACGAACTCGTCTATGTTTCTTTCTGTGCAAGTGCCTGTGCCCTTTATGACCATGCCCTTTGCCAAACAATCGGTGATTAGTTTCTTTTATAGAGGCTAAGGCGGCATTGGCAGCTGTTTCTGCACTGGCAGACATAATCGCTGCTTTACCAGCTTCTTCTTTGGCAATGGCTACATCAGCCAGCAACACGGTTACATGTTCTTTTAAATTATAGATTTGATTCTGAATGTTATTAACATCAGACAAACAGGCACAACCGGTTAGATGCAGGATTGCCAAAATAAGTGTTACCAATTTAATTATTCGCATAAGCTAATTCCTAGGGTTAGTTTCAAAAGCGTTTTGTACCATTATCTAATCGCACTTCATCATTGTACCAACTAAAATTTAGTGTTAACTGAACACAAAGCAAGCGCCGACCGGGTCTTGCGATTTGGGAGTACATCGACCGGCATGTTAGTAAGCAAACACCCACAAGTCAATAAACGGAAAACTGGTCAATCTTAAGGATATTGATCGCAACATTGATTTATGCTAGGCCTGCCGCACTTGAATCAAAGGATAAAACAAAAAGCCCTGTAACAACGGATGGTACAGGGCTTTTTTGGTTACGTTTAATCAATCATAATCATTATTTAAGATCAAAGCGGTCGAGCATCATCACCTTGTTCCATGCGTTTACAAAGTCGGTCACAAACTTTTGTTTGCCATCTTCAGCAGCGTAAACTTCTGCAATGGCCCTAAGCTCAGAATGCGAGCCAAAAATTAAATCGACTGGGCTGGCCGTCCATTTGGTCTGACCGGTTTTCCGGTCTACACCTTCATAGATGCCTTCAGTACTGGCCGATTTCTGCCATTTAGTAGACATATCAAGCAAATTTACAAAAAAAACATTGCTCAATGTGCCGGGTTTGCTGGTGAAAACGCCTTGTTGAGATTGACCGGAGTTTGCACCTAAGACACGCATGCCGCCAACCAGTGCGGTCATTTCTGGCACACTTAGCGTCAGCATGCTGGCACGATCTACCAGCATTTGGGTTGGAGACAACTGATTGCCTTCGCCGTAATAATTGCGGAATGCATCCGCTTTTGGCTCAAGTACGGCAAACGAACTCGCATCGGTTTGCTCCGGTGTTGCGTCCATACGCCCCGGTATAAAGGGTACTTTTACTGGATAACCTGCCGCCTTGGCTGCCTGCTCAACCGCCGCCACGCCACCTAAAACCACCAGATCCGCCAGTGATACTTTTTTCGCATTAGCACCTTTTGACTGGGACTGATTAAAGTTGTTTTGGATATCCTCCATTTTTGTAAGTACTTTAGCCAGTTGCTCTGGATTATTGACTGGCCAGTCTTTTTGCGGGGCGAGTCGAACCCGGGCACCATTGGCACCGCCGCGCAGGTCGGTACCACGGAAAGAAGCCGCAGAAGCCCAAGCAGTTTGTACCAATTGCGATACCGTCAAATCCGACTTTAGAATTTTTTGCTTCAGATTTTCAATATCCCTTGCGTCAATCAGCTTATGATTAACAGCCGGAATCGGATCTTGCCAAATGAGTTGTTCTTGGGGTACTTCCGTACCTAAGTAACGCGCACGAGGCCCCATGTCACGGTGCGTGAGCTTAAACCATGCCTTGGCAAAAGCGAGCTCAAACTCTTTGGGATTCTCTAAATACCGTCTGGCTATTTTTTCGTAACTTGGATCAACTTTCAATGCCAGGTCGGTAGTCAACATGATGGGCGCATGTTTTTTATCTTTATCGTGCGCATCAGGAACCAAGTTTGCAGCGGCACCGTCTTTAGGAATCCACTGTGTAGCGCCCGCCGGGCTCTTGGTCTTCACATAATCATAAGTAAACAAATTAGTTAAATATTGGTGCGTCCATTGGGTTGGGTTCATAGTCCAGGCGCCCTCCAGCCCACTGGTAATGGTGTCGACACCATTGCCTTTACCGCACTGATTTTTCCAGCCAATACCCTGTTCTTCAATTCCGGCCGCAGCGGGTGCTGGGCCGACGCACTTGGATGGATCGCCATTGCCGTGGGTTTTACCAAACGTATGACCACCAGCGATCAGCGCCACCGTTTCTTCATCGTTCATCGCCATACGAGCAAAGGTTTCCCGAATATCTTTAGCCGATGCCAGCGGGTCAGGATTGCCATTGGGGCCTTCCGGATTGACGTAAATAAGCCCCATCTGCACCGCTGCCAGCGGGTTGTCTAGTTTTCGATCCGCTTTATATCGCTCATCACCCAGCCACTTTTTCTCAGGCCCCCAATAAACCAAATCGGCTTCCCAATCATCCGTTCGCCCACCTGCAAAACCAAAAGTCTTAAATCCCATCGACTCCAAAGCCACATTGCCGGTTAGCACCATCAAGTCAGCCCAGGAAATTTTATTTCCGTACTTGCTTTTAATCGGCCAAAGCAAGCGACGCGCTTTATCCAGATTTGCATTGTCAGGCCAACTGTTAAGCGGTTCAAAGCGCTGTTGACCGCCGCCAGCACCACCACGCCCATCCCCCATACGATAGGTGCCCGCACTATGCCAGGCCATTCGAATAAAAAACGGTCCATAGTTTCCGTAATCTGCTGGCCACCAGTCTTGAGACGTTTTCATCATCGCCTCAATATCTTTTTTCACTGCTTTAAGATCGAGTTTTTTAAACTCGTTAGCGTAATTAAACTGACTGTCCAACGGGCTGGAATTAGCAGCGTGCTGACGAAGTGGCGCCAAATCAAGTCTTTCTGGCCACCAGAACTGGTTTGACATGGATTGCTGACTTTCAGGGCTTTTGGCTGGCAACGGATTTTCTTCGCAATAGCCGACTTGCCAAAACGTTAATGCCATTAATACTGCACTGGGTAATTTTTTCAACATGCAAATCTCCTGTTTTAGTTGTTGATACAGCTTCTGAAGGCCACCAAGTTTTAAGTGACAACAGGTTTAGACAAATTACAAGAAGTCGCTCGGAAAGGATCATAAATTCACGCGCGCTAAGCAACATATTCCACACGTAGACGATTTTACAAGCACAATCGTTCAATCTATTAATTCTGACCACGACTCATCACGGGATTAATCGAGCAATAACTGCAAAGCAGCGCCGCCAGATTTGAATGCGAGGCAACCGAATCGTTTTTCTTAATCCATTTAGAGGAGGCAACCGAATCGTTTTTCTTAATCCATTTAGAGATAGTATTTATTCAGTGATTGCGGACTGGAATGATTAATGTGCGCAAGTTGGTGTGAATAAATTCGCACCTGCACCATCCTGTTCGTAACGGTGTGTTTACCCGATTACGCACGTTTTGCCAATGATAGTGATGAACCAAGGCATAGGTTGAAGAAGGGGGGAAGATGCCCCGTCCGGCATTGGCAGCCCGTCAGCAAAACTATTCAGTAATTGCCGACTGGACTGGTGGCGCACAAAGTTGCGCCTGTTAAGTAAAAGAAATGATCAACTCACGACAAAATAAGAAGTTGTTATTGTCCAAAATAGTTACCATAAAAATCTATTCCTAATGTCACTGGCGCTGTTGGACAACCTTGAGTTGAGATTGTGCCAAAGTATCCTAAACCACTTGTATTATTAAAGCTAACGCCTAATACTTCAGCACCCAATAATACAGGAACTTTTAATTGAAAATCACCGGTGCTGTTTGAAGTGGTAAAAAAACTACAGTCCAGACCATTGGAATAACAAGCTAGCAAATCTTGTGTAGTAGTGGAATCCCAAGCATAGACAAACGCCCCTGCCACAGCTGATCCAGCAGTAACACCTGGACTAGCTGAACCTGAATTGTTAGTTCCGCTATAAACAACTTTGCCATTGATAGTGCACAACTGTGATGATACTTCAAGAGCGGCTTCCAGCTTAATATCGCCCAGATCTTTACAACCGGATGTTGCACAAGTGGCCGGCGTTGGTGGTACTGAGAAAGTGCCAAGATCGTAATATTTACCATTGGCAAATACAGTTAAAGAGACTTTGCTTTCTTCGCCAACGGTACCATTATTATTCAGATCTTCAGCAGGTCCTTCCGAACGCATCACCTCAACGCAAAAACGTCCAGTTGCTGTGGTTGTTTGTGGAGAACTGGAGCCGGTATAAGTGGTACCACGCGCCGATAAAACCGCGCCTGAAACTGGATTTCCCGAACTATCAACTAAACGACCAGCCACGCATCCATGAGTTGCGATCGGCCAGTCAATATTCCAATAGGATAAATGAGCAATGTTACCTACCGCCAAAATATTGCCAACATATGTTTTATTAGCCAGACTGGATAACGCATTTTCCGCCAACTTAGTGCCTGCCTCATCTTCCAGCCAACCATCACTAGATGAGCGCTTCCATTCCCCAGTTTTTTCATCGTAATAATATAACGGTACGTCAATCTGCCCGTTGCCTGCGCTCAAATCACGCAGGGTATTCCAGGTATCCGTTGGCACCTGCATTTTAATTTTAGTGTTATTGCTTAAGGTGGTGACGGGATTGCCATTAGCATCTTTTGCTTCCACCGCCGAAAACACGGAAGAAATCAACATATTGCCTGTGCTATCTGCAAATTCCCCAGGAAACTGAGCTGTTTCTGTTACCGGATTAAACACTTTGCCAGTTAGCGACTTTACATTGCTGGGCAGGTTTTCCAATTGCAGTTTATTATCCGGTGAGCTGGCACTGGCACCGGTCATAGCCAGCGTTTCCAGTTTGCGTAAAGTGGTATTAATAGGTACTTCAGTGCCTGGTGTCACCGTGGCGTACACTTTTGGCGTTTTACTATAGCCATCTAAATCAAAGTCAACGGTAACAGGATGCCCTGCAATGACCGCAAATTGTTTATCGAAACCGCCTTTGCTGTCAGTTAACGTTGTTACGGTTTCATCGGATTCGATGCTGCCGTTGTTGTTACGATCAGAGCTAATAGCAACGGTCACACTACTTGCGCTAGTCGCTTGTGAAAGCCCATCACTACTTGAAACCGTTCCGTAAAAACGAGCGTCCCCTGATGTACCGGTATTGTATTCAACCAGCGGTATAGTTATCGCTTTTGATAATTTGCTAGGACCAACATTGCCAGTTAATTTTCCAACCCAATTACCTTTATTTTCTTTGCCCGTAAAACTAACCTTATCACCTGGATATTTTAATGACCAAGTAACGTTTGGTTTTTTAGCGCTGCCAGTTAAAGCCACATCAGCCAACTGGCCGGTATAGGGAGATTTGATACGTCCAGTGCTGGTGCTGGTTAACTTTCCGGCAGCATTGGTAGTTGGCTTAATCACCATTTCCGCAGTCAAAGGCGCAGGGGTAGAACTGGTAACAACAGTTACTTTTTTGGGTAGTTTTAATTTGCTGGCTGAACCCGTATAGCTTGCCGTTGCAGTTGCTGTTGTGTTCAAAATAGCCCCACTTAAATTAATGCGTGAGTTATCTGGCGATTTAATACTCAAGGTGTATTTTGATCCGGTTTGCACCCCAGTACAAATAACTGGCGAACTGTTATTTGTCGAACCACTAGTACAAGAAAATTTACTGTTACCGGTATAAACAAACTCCAGATTTAAACTCGCTACGCCCTTTGTTCCGATAATTGTTGAGGACAATGAATTAAACTTGGGTGCGGCCACGGGCACAGTAAACCCAAGGGTTGGATAACTGACTGCCGACACTAAACTTGAAGTGCTTAACAGCAATAGACCGATTAAAAGTAGGCAATTTGGCCTTGTTTTCATGAAAAGCACCTGCTAGTTGGTAATGTAAATTGAAGATAAATTTAATCATCATGTTAGTAAGCTAACACTTACAAGTCAATGTAAAGCAAACAAGTATTTCAAGATGCCCTTTCTATCGATATCAATAAAGCAATACTGCTAACCTATGGCTTCATAAAGTCAAGGCTAATATGTATTACACGCATTGGCATAAATCGTTATTAGCAGGTAATCTAAATGCTTAAATCAGCCAACTATTGCCCTTACTTAGATGAATCTAACTTATCTTGCTAGTCGTTTGCCAAAACTCAAGTTAATGATCGTAACGCTGCTTGCTATCAACATTTTACTATTTGCAGTCTTTGACACCTTGTTAAGTACACTTGATACGCTGATCTGGGTATTGCTGTTGTTAAGCTACGAGTTTGAGGCGCTAAATATCAGATTGCCGATTTCTCAGAAACAACTGTTAATGCTCCGGCGCACGTTAATCCTACTGATACCGCTGGTATTTATTGGTTATGTGCTGGACAGCGCTTGGCTGGATATAAGCAACTCGCTGTTGTGGTTTGGCTTAATCTGCCTGCTGGAACTTGAAATACACCAGCCGACTTGGGTGGCTGCTCATCAGCAATTATTTTGGCAATCAACTATGCTGGTGTTTGTGGGCTTGTTGTTAATGGTTGTGTTATGGATGTGGCAGGGCGCATGGTTGGATGCTTACGACGGCCTGCTTTGGATATTGGCCTTTGCCATTATTGAGGTGGATGTTTTCAGTTTTATGCAACGCAAACAGAAATAATACGTTTTTATGGCAATCCTGCTCAGATCGGTTTTTATATTACTATTGGCTGCACCGCTGATATTAAAAGGCTTACATGTTGAGCAGTTTGTTCTAAAGTACACCAGCACCCGTTATTTGGGTTTTTTTCAGGTATTGGCAAATGATGCCATTATTTATGGCGGATTGGTGTTACTGCTGTACTTGTCCGTTTTACCTAAAACGTCCAGATGGTTAGCGGCTGGTTTTAGGCTGTTAGCCGTTTCGATATTTGTCGTTTACCTGATTGATTATTTAATAATCACCAATTTTAATACCCATTTAGCCACTGGCGACTTCATTAAATATGCCAGTTATGCCAGCAAATATATTCAGCAAGTCTACGGTTTGGGTAACGCCAGCCTAACGTTCATAACGTTGATTTTGTGTTCACTGCTGTTTCTGTTTGCCTTTAATCAATACCGGCTGAAAGCGACACGCTATCTTCATGTGCCCATTGCGGCTTTTGTGTGCTTGCCTTTAGCCATTGGCTTTCCGGAACAGCAAAAATATGCCCATGCCTGGATTTATCAGAATGTTATTGATTACAACTTAATGATCCGGTCTGAAGCAGCCCCTTATAGTCCAACTTTTAGTCAGTCGATCAATTATTCCGAGCCAAAAACCTGCGCCAGCAGCCCAGCCAGCACTAAAAATATCATCATCTTAATGGTGGAATCGTTGTCCGCCTACCAAAGCCAGTATTTTTCCGGGCTAAATAACTGGACCCCGCATCTGGATGATATTGCCCAACATAATCAGGCGTTTAACAATTTTTACGCCAATGGCTTTATCACGGAAGATGGTGAAATCTCACTCTTAACTGGACTATTGCCCGTTTACCCGCCATCCAGTTATTCCGATGATGGCGGCAGTGCGTTTTATAGTTTTTATGGCATTACCGATTCAGTTCCGCAGGTGTTAAAAAAACACGGCTATCATACGGAATTTATGACTTCCGCCGATTTGGAATTTGGCAATACCGGACGTTGGGCTAACAGCATTGGTTTTGATTACGTTGAAGGCCATGACCATCCTGACTATGATAAATGGGAACGTTTTCATTTTCAGGCCGCGCCGGATGCCGCTTTATATCAGCGGGTGTTAAAGCGTTTGCAGCAAAAACAGCAGCCCTTGTTTCTGTTTATAAAAACCGTCAGCAGCCATCATCCTTACGTTAATCCGGAAAACAAACACAAATCAGAAGCGGAAGCGATTGCTTATACCGACAAACAAATCGGCGTTTTTTATCAACAACTGCTGGCTAATGGCTTTTTTAACAACGGTTTATTGTTTATCGTTGGGGATCACCATTCCATGATGCCATTAAACTCAGCCGAGCTGGCTTTATACGGCCAATACAAGGCCTCAGCCAAAGTGCCGTTGATTATTATCGGTAATGAACAAATCGCCAGCACAGAAAGCCGGCAATTCCAACAAACTGACGTGGCCAATTCTATTAAAGGATTAGTGACAGGCGAGCAATGTTATTCGGATTGGACAGGTGTGTTATTGGGCGAACATAAAATTCCACCGCGCTATATTGCGCATCGTCGCGGTGACAACCGGCATTTGGTGAGTATATTTAGCGAAAGTGCTGAATTTTTAGTCAAGTTAAATGGCGATCAGACTGAGTTGGTTACAAGCGTTAATGCAGAAATCCCTAAAGCCAATAATTTTGTTAATAAGATAAATTATTTACGCAACAATCGAGGGATATGGGCAACACAGACTGCCGGGAAGTTTGATTGACTTGGTTTTAACAGGGTGGATTGGACGCGCAAGCTCATTGAGCTTTATTAAATCGAAATCTTTGAGTACGTCATTAATACACCAAATAGGTTAAACACCCATGCGGTGGATTACGACGCGCGTAAGCAGCAAGGAACAGGTAAACGCGGAGTGTTTGCGCGTCTAATCCACCCTACGCCCTGTGCAAATACAAGAGTGGGTTAATCGCGCAAAAACATCATACAAAACCCAGGCACATTCGATTTGCGCAATTCCCCCGCCCTTGTATGATTAAACCTTCTTAACAAACTCGGATTTCAGCTTCATTGCGCCAATGCCGTCTATTTTACAATCGATATCGTGGTCACCGCCGACCAAACGGATATTCTTAACCTTTGTGCCAACTTTAACGACCAATGACGAACCTTTTACTTTAAGATCCTTAATAACAGTTACCGTATCGCCATCTTGCAACACATTGCCATTGGCGTCTTTTATGACTTGATCGCTGTCCGCATCGGCAGTTGCATCATTTGACCATTCATGAGCACATTCAGGACAAATGTTAATGGATCCATCAAAATATGCGTATTCTGAACCGCATTTTGGGCAATTAGGTTGTTCACTCATAATTCTTCTACAGTTATAAAAATTGGAGCGCTAGGGTAGCATGTAATGAGACCATGCAACACTCACAAATTGTTAATATTCCGCTTACCTAAGTCAGATTTTAAGCTTGTGCAGCCAATTAAATCAGTCTTTCCGCAATTGATCGCGAATGGGTAATTGGCGGATGCGCTGTCCGGTTGCAGCAAAGATTGCGTTACATAATGCCGGTGCAATGGGCGGTACGCCTGGCTCACCCACGCCACCCAGCGGGGTATCGTAGTCAGCCGCTGGCAACAGGTGCACACGGATTTCAAGCGGAGCTTCATCCATACGGGTAATTTGATAAGTGTGGAAATTATCCTGCACCACTGCGCCCGCTTTAAAACTGATTTCACCCAGAGTTGCCAGACTAACACCCATGATACAAGCGCCTTCAATTTGGGATCGGATGCGTTCAGGATTAACTTGCGGGCCGCAATCCACGGCCACATCAACTCTGGGAATGCGCAGCTTACCGTTGCCATCGACGAGAACTTCCACAACCACGGCGACATAAGTGACAAAGCTGTAATGCGCAGCAATGCCAAGTCCCTGGCCTTTTGGTAACGTGCGCCCCCACCCCGCTTGTTGAGCAACTGTTTCAACTACACGGCGCAGGCGTCCGGTATCCACTGGATAGGTTACCGGTGATTCCCCCTGATTCCACTTATCACCCAACGTTCCAGGGTCAATGCGGCGGGCAGGTCCTATCAGTTCCAACAAGAAATCTTTTGCATCTTTGCCGGCAGCATTGGCTAATTCCGCCACAAATGACTGAATGGCAAAGGCATGCGGAATATTGGAAACCGATCGAAACCAGCCAATGCGGGTATGGGCCATCGCTTCCGGATTTTCAATGCGTAAATTAGGGATGGCAAAAGGTACATTGATAACGCCCATGCCTAATTCAACGGGCATTTGGTGTTTGCTGTCGGGAGCAAACGTAGAAGAGATGGTCGGTGCGACTGTTCTGTGCAGCCATGCCACCAATTTGCCCTGATCATCCAGACCTGCTTCCAAACGCTCCACAGAAACGGTATGAAAGTAGGAATGTTGTAAGTCATCTTCTCGTGTCCAAGTGACTTTAACCGGTTTGCCGTTCATGGCTTTTGACAGCAGCGCCGCTTCAATAACATAATCGGGTTTGGATTTACGCCCGAAGCCACCGCCCAGCAAAGTGACATGCACAGTTACCTTATCTTCCGGTATTTTCAGCCATTTTGCCACACGTTCTTTTGATGCTTGCGGAGCCTGGGTACACGACCAAATTTCACAATGACCTTTTACGATGCGCGCTGTCGCCGCCGGAGGTTCCATTGGGGCCTGGGCAAGATGGGGCGCATAATATTCGGCTTCAACTTGCTTGGCAGCTGTTTTAAAAGCAGCATCCACATCGCCATCGTTACGAACAACTTTGCCTGGTTTCCGCGCAGCAGCTTCCAATTCAGCTTTGTAGGCAACGGAATCATAACCGTCGTGTGGACTTTTATCCCATTCAATCTTAAGCGCCTTGCGCCCCTGGATAGCAGCCCATGTGTTAGTAGCTATAACGGCAATGCCGCCAAGCGGATTAAATTCTGCTGGCGGCGGGCTGCCTTTTAATTCTATGGTGCGGATAACACCAGGAACCTTAAGTGCCTTGCTGTCATCGTATCGTAAAACTTTGCTGCCAAATACCGGCGCGCGTGCCATCACCGCATAGAGCATATCGTCTAAACGAGTGTCGATGCCATATTGTCCCCGGCCTTTAACGATGGTCAGTCCATCGTAAATGCCCACGCCACCTTTGCCGATATAACGAAATTCGGCCGGCTTTTTTAGTCGCAGGGATTCGCGACTGGGAACCGGCAGTTTTGATGCGGCTTTAGCTAACTGACCATAGCTAAGTGTTCTGCTGGTGGCGGTATGGATAACTTGATGGGCTTGCGCTTTAACTTCCTGTACTGGCACGCCCCATTGTTTGGCAGCCGCCAATTCCAACATGGTTCGTGCGGCCGCACCCACTCTGCGCATAGGCATAAAAAAGTGCCGCATGCTGCGGGAACCATCGGTATCCTGATTACCATAACGTACTTCATCACCCAAGGCTTGTTCCACCTTAACCCGAATCCAGTCCGCTTCCAGCTCATCGGCCACAACCATCGGTAAACTGGTGCGCACGCCCTGCCCCATCTCAGACCGGTGACAAAGTATAGTCACCGTGCCATCAGTAGCAATCGCCACAAAAACCAGGGGATTATCCACCCAACCATGCGGCATGGCATCGGCACCAAACTTATCGGTTGCGCCAGCGGTTTCATCTGCCAATGCCAGTGAGACATCGCCAACGGCCAGTACAAATCCGGTTAAGGCCAATTGCTTAATAAAATGACGCCGACTAATGTTAGTGATGCAAAAACTGTCTTCAGCCAGTTCAGTGTTATCCAGGAAGTTGTTCATGCTTTAACCTCATTCATGCCAGCCGCCAGTTTAATCGCAGCCCTTATGCGCACATAGGTTCCACAACGACACAGATTTCCACTCATGGCCGCATCAATGTCAGCATCCGTAGGCTTGGGTTTTTGCTTAAGTAAAGCGGTAGCGGCCATCACTTGACCAGATTGGCAATAGCCGCACTGCGGTACGCCAAGTGTTAGCCAGGCATCCTGAACTTTCTTGCCGATGGGATCTTGGTCTAACTCCTCAATGGTGACAATTTTTTTGCCGATGGCCGCTGAAATGGGTGTGCTGCAAGCTCGCGTCGGCTCACCGTCAATATGAATGGTACATGCGCCGCACAAAGCCATACCACAGCCAAATTTTGTACCGGTTAGGCCTAAATGATCGCGCAACGCCCAAAGCAATGGGGTATCCGATGGCAAGTTGATTTTATAATTTTTAGCGTTGATAGTTAACGTGGTCATCAATTTATCTCGTGATAGGTCATTGCCAATCGGGTGCCTAAGCAGCATTTTTTGGGGTGTCTTGTCAAAAACTTACATAGTTGGTCATAGTTATTTTAACATTTGCGGGAGCGGCTTTAGCCGCGATTGTCGTCGCGGCTAAAGCCGCTCCCACTTTTAGACACTTATGAACACCTATTTACATCAAATTCAACCGCCAGTAAAGGCAATCGCCAGCTGTTTTGTATTTAGCTAAAAACCGACTCGACCATCAATCTGTTGTAGTTAGTTTTTTAACCATTGATCCGCCAGAACCGCCCCGCTTAACCATCACCATTTCGCTGGCAATAGCTAAAGCAATCTCTTCTGGTCGTTGCGCACCTAAGTCCAAACCGGCTGGCGCCCTTACCCGAGCAAGGCTGGTTTCGCTGAAACCTTCCTGCTGCAAGCGGTTTAACACCAAACCAGCCCGCTTACGACTGGAAACCAGCGCAATGTAAATGGCTTCTGATTGCAATGCGCGCGTTAGGGAATCATAATCGCCTTTATGATGGGTAGCAATAACCACCATGTCATCTGCCTGCGGTTGCAATTGTTGATACCGGCTGTCATCGTTGATAATTTGAATAGCCTTGGGGAAGCGTTCTTCAGTGGCTTGCGGGTCATTAACTATCACATCAAAGCCCAAGCGATGTGCAAACTCGCAAAGATTTTCCACAATATGACCATGCCCCATCAACCAAAGATTTGGTTTAGGCAATATCGGCTCAACGTAGACACGCATGCTACCACCACAAGGCATACCAGCACCAAACACTTCATCATTCAAATCCACTTCAACCACTATCGGAACTCCGCTTTTAAGGCTATCAAGCGCTGCGCTACAAACCATTGATTGCGCACAGCCTCCGCCTACCCAACCGATTTTAACCTTGCCTGATCGGTCAATTAGCGCCTTAGCGCCGGGTTTAGCAGAGGATGAGCCTAAAATTTCAATGACAGTCGCCACTGCATAAGGCAAACGGGCAGCTAGCAGTTCAAGCTGGCAGTTTAAAATATCTTTAGTCAGCAAAATTAGTGTGATGGTTTTAAGTTAAAAAGATCTTCCGGCTTATCGATATCCCAAAGCACTCCAGGATCATCGCAGTCAAAAACAGAAAGATGCTCACGATGCGCCTGTATTACCGATTTAGCGCCAGAATCACCCTGCAACGCACTTAGCTCCAGGCCTAAAACGTGCGCAAAACCTACCGGATGGCCGCGTTTGCCCTGCCAGGATGGTGCAGCAATTATGGCACCCTGCCGTACTAAGTTAGCTATGGTTTGAATGGTTGCTGGTTTTATCCAAGGCATATCCGCCAAGGCAACCAGCCAGCCAGCTGCGTTAACGCTGGCTTGTATGCCACAAGCAAGACTAACTCCCATGCCTTGACTCGCATTCTCACAAACCAGCACCTCAGCACCCACTTCGCGCAGTTGCGCAACCAGTGTTGGATTACCAGGACGAACCACCGCAATAACGCCATCTGTGCCCGCTAATAAATGCCGGCAAGCTTGTACGGCAACCATATCACCATCGGGTAATATCTGAGTTAGCTTATCAGCACCAAAGCGCTGACTGGATCCTGCGGCCAGCAAGATGCCAATGATTGAACCCGTCAAACTGAGCTTTTCCTAAAAAATTGGTTCGTTAATGACATGCGCAGAAACTGATGATTAGAATTAAGCGCAAAGTTTATCACTAACTTTGATTGAATTATGGATTTCTGTCTATGAGCTTGGTCAGTCGAATATCTGAAACACACCACCATAGCTATACGTATCGCCAAACAACGGGTGTTTTATTCTGAAATCCAGTTCAAACTGATTTTCTGAGATAGCTGTTTCAGTGATAGTGGCATGACCTAGAAACAATACATCAGGAATTGGGATTCTTAGCTTGCCAATCTGCCATAAGTGCCCGTTACTACGGTAAATTAATCGGCTATTTTCAACTGTCACCGTTAATAAAAGACCGAAACCGCAACCAACAAATTCAATAAGTTGATTATCTTGTTGATATTCCATACGCGAGGCAAATACTGTGCTTTGGCCATCGTGTGCCTGAATTGTACGTTTCCAAAATAAGGTATCGGAGTTATCAGCACTAAGCCATTTTTCCACGCGAACGCTTAAATTCTCGCCTTTCAAGTCAACTAATCCACCCATTAAGCGGGTGATAAACAACATTGGCCTAACAAATTTTGGATAACGGACATACATCGTTCCAGTCACCAGATTGGCTAATTTATGATTGGCTTGCAGGCAATAATGTCGTTGAATGACTGGTGGTAAATGCTGCCATTTATCGCCGAGCACTTTCTGCATGAGTGGTGTTTTATTCATAATGAGTTGGACTTGTCAAAGATAAGTAATCCTAGCAGGCTTTTGTTTTTTGTAAGCCAAAAGCCCATCGCGTGACCAACATTAAAAATATTGTTGGCCCCGAAATGTTTCTAAAATGTCTATTCTTGAGGGTTTGTTTGCAATGGCCGCGTTGATTCCTGCAATCCACAATTGGGTATGGTTTGCATAATTTGGAAACCGATGGCAGCCAGTGATAAAAACATGCCGGACAAAATACAGTTAAGCGCGTTTTTAAAGAACATAAAACTGGCATCAGCTAAAATATCGGATTTGCCAAAAATAAATACCGTTAACAGCGGGGTAATAACCAGCATCACATTCAAGTACGAAATCCAGAATTTAGCTCTGGCTTTGGTACCGCACAATTCCAGGATTAATTGGTATAAGGCGGCCGATAAGAAGTAAATCACCAAGCCACTGACAGAAAGGCTTAAAGCCACTTCTATAACAAATAATGTTAATTCGCTCATTTTCTTTTCCTCCAGTTATTACAGATTAAATCAATTGAATTCGCCTACATTGGCTTAAACACCATCAACCAATAAACACCCAGCATCGCTATGAATGCAGGATATCCCAACCATTCCCACTGCCGGGCGTATTGCCAGTAAATATCGGGAAGCGCAGAATGTGTATTTGCAGCAAGCGTTGCCATATTTGCCATACGAAGTTGTAACCAAACCACTGGCAGCCAGCAAACACCGGCCAAAATATATAAACCGTAAGTCCACAACAGCCATTCCTGAGTTACCGGATAGCCGGTCAACGTGATTAAGGCGTAACCAGTCAGTGGCTGAACTATCACCGCTGGCGTGGTAAACCAAAAGTCCGCGCGCACAACCAGTCGGGCCACTTCCGCAATGGCTTGCGTGTTGCCAGTTCTATGGATGAAGTACAAATAGAATGCGCTACCAAACCCAGTACCGACTAGCAACACACTGGATAGAATATGGACCCATTTTAAAAGTAAGAATGTAGTCATAGTGGGATACCTTCGTGTTTGTTGAGTAACCAAAGCAGGGTTACAAATGGAATATTTTTTAAGATCGGGCCAAACGGGTGCAGCCAAAACTCTGGCAAGCCAATTGATATAACTATTGTATAGAGCAATACCACTGCACCCTGTGTTTGCCATAAGGTTTTACTTGGCCTTAGCAATGTAAGCATACCCAATGCAATATCTGCAGTTGATCCCAGGTACAGAGCTACCGATGCCGCTGTGCCTTCTATACCGATTCGCTCCAGTAGTGCAAAACTGGCTTGCTGTGGAAATATGCCCAGCGATAACAGGCCAGTGATTATCCATACGATGGCAAGACTGTAGCGGATCACGCGATTTTCAATGGCTTGCATGGGTTGTATCCAGTTGAATAAACTGTTGATAGCTTTCAGGTAGCTGTCCCAGCAATTCAGTAAATGCCTTGGCATCTCCTGTATTACCCGCATTCAACATAGTCAAGGTATCACTGCTCATTGGACTGGCTGGACACAAGTCACCCAACCAAGCGAACAGCCTAACCACCGATAATGGAATATTGATATGCATGGCTTTTGGATGCTGCAACTGGCACCGGTAGCTATCCAACATGCCCCGCAAGTCCGTAGCTTCCAGACCAACGGCATCAACGATTTGGCTATGGGCATCCTGATCGGCAAGCCAGCGATTAACCGCAGTACAAATGTCATCAATATGAACCGGTTGCAGGCGCTGTGTTCCGCCGCCAGGTAAGGTATGAATCGGTAATCCCGCTTGAAATCGAAACAGCTTGGCGCTAATGCCATCTTCGCCATAAATCAGTGATGGCCGTAAAATCAACCATCGAATAGATTCCGGCAAACTGGTCAGATAAGCTTCTGCTGCACGGCGGGTTTGGAAATACGCCGTTTCAATGCCCTTATCAATACCTAAGGCCGATATTTGTACAATGCGTTTTACCCCGGATTCCCGGCAGGCTGCAAATAAGGCGACGGGGGCAAGTTGATGCAACTGCTGCATGGGTTGTTTAGCGCTATCTCGCAATACGCCTACCGCATTAATTACCACGTCAATATTAACCAATTTGGGCAGCCAGTCTTCTTTGGTAATGTCTTTGCAAAAATCTACCGCAATATCACTAAATTGGCTTGGCTTACGAACGCCACGCAAAACATCATGCCCTGAACCTATTAAGACGTTAGTTAGATGTCGTCCAACAAAGCCGTTTGCACCGCAGATTAAAATTCTCATGGTCATCTCCTGAGTAAGCAGGGTTAATCATTAATAGAACAACGACCTTCGCTACATAACCGACTGTGTTTTTCAGCTTTTTTCGCCGCATGCCGACTCCATAACCTGAATACTTCAGTTAAACCCAACTTTGAAAGCAGATAGCGGTGCTTGGCGATCCAGGGATAAAGCCGTTCTGCCATGGGACGGGTAATAGGATGCCCCCAAAGTTTTGCAATTGAGGCCATTCCTACTGTTTGATAAATCACCTCAAACGCTGCAACACCGATCAGCCATTGGCCGTTGGCATCCTGTGCGTGCAAGCGATTCATAAAAGCAGACTGACTGATATTGTGTATTTTGCAGACGGTATCGTCGAAATCTGCTGATGAACAATCGATCAAAATCAATTGATTGTGGGCATCATGCAGCTTGATGTTTTGCATTTCACTGTTGCATAAGCGGCAGGAAGCATCAAAGTAAATGGTAAGTGGATAGATGGAATTCATAGTATCTCCAGTAATGTCAGTTATTTCTGTTAAAACAGAAACTAATGGGCAAAAAAAGGCCTTATTTAATCATAGACAGTAGATCCTTGATCTTGCTGCCTAACTTCATCATTTTCATCAAGGTGCTCGGTTCCAGTTTTAGCATTTGTTCACCCCAGGTTGATAGCGCTTCCATAAAGTCTAAAGCTTCCTGGATACGCTTCTGGGCCTCCTTACCTTCCTTATCCAGGTCGGGACTTGCGAGGCAATCGCGCAAGACTGTGATGGTAGGATCAAACTCCCGCTCCTTGCGTTCTTTTACCACGGTTTTAAACAACTGCCAGACATCGCTGGAGGTTGTAAAATGATCTTTCCGGTCTCCCATGATGTGCACGACTTGAATAAGATTCCAGTTTTGCAACTCTTTTAAACTATTGCTAACGTTGGAACGCGCCACACCCAGTGTTTCCGTAATCTCATCAGCAGGCATAGGTTTGCCTATGAAGTAGAGCAAGGCATGAATTTGGGCAACCGTGCGGTTAACACCCCATTTAGAGCCCATTTCTCCCCAGTGGAGGACAAAGCGTTGTGCGACAGGATTTAAGATCATGGTGTGATTATACACATTCTTTTATTTCTGTCAATACAGAAATAAAAGAATATATTGCAGGTATTTTGATAACTTAATTACCGACTGGCAGAATATAATCATTAGCTTTTTATCGTTTCCACGCTCCGGCGTGGAGTGCCGCCAGTGACGCTCCAGCGTTACGAAACGCAACGCCAGAGCGTTGCAGGATGAATTCCCACGCCGGAGCGTGGGAACTATAGCTAGCGCGGGGTGGATTAGACAACGAACACAAACCCAATCTATTTACTGAATGTTGCTTTCACAGAGGTATTGGCGTTAATAGTAAAGCTGCATACCGGCGCAGTTCCTGTGCAACCACCCGTCCAGTTGGCAAAGGTCTTACCTGCTGGTGGGGTTGCGGTTAATGTAACAATAGTGCCTGGGAGAAATTTTGCAGAGCAAATGCTACCGCAGTTGATTGCTTTATCAGTGCCTGAAGGTTTGCCCGTTATCGTTCCGGAATTAGCAGCCTGAACTGACAGCAGATACGATGTTGGCGTCGTGGTGCCACCGCCACCAGTCGTGGTTTTGACGATTGGGGCAAAATTTGCCGTCACATTTAAGGCATCATTGACAGTCACGTTGCAGCTTAGGGCAGCACCGGTGCAGGCTCCGCTCCATCCTGCGAAAGTATTATTGCTACCAGGCTGAGCTGTTAAAGTTACAACGGTGTTGAGTGCGTAATTGGCCACACACTTACTGCCGCAGACCAGGATATTATCAGACGACACGACCTTACCGGAACCGACCAAGCCTATGGTTAATGATGGAACGGCAATATTTGCGGCCGCCATCTGCGCTACCAGCATATCGCCACGCTCCCCATTTAATGGCACGTTACAACTGCCGTCGCCCCCGCACACCGCTTCATGTGTAATTGGGTCGTAGGCTCCGGTGTAGGCGTAGGTTTCATAGCGTCGAATGACTGCCCGTATGCCGGCAGCAGGTGCTCGCTCATTAACGTGTTTGCCGCGCTGACGGTGTCCTGCGCCAACCGGTGTAGCTTGCACTAAATCCCATTCAGTCTCAACCTGGGCCGGATTGTGCGGGACTATCGTGTTTGTGTCGACTAGCTCTTCCAATGTAACGTGACGATTTAGTTCATTTACATAAACTTTCATCCAGGTTGCATCGCCATACTGCACTTCATTTCGCGGAGGTGGTGGCACGTCAACTTCTGCCACCAAAACTTCTGGATTACCCACGACAGGTGCTGGAACAAAAGTATAAACCGGTGTGGGCACAAAAATATTGTTTGGGCTGGCAATCAACCGCCCAGGATTTGCAGGATCAGCAAGCAACCAGCGATAACCAATAACGGCGTAGTTATTGATGGTTGGACGCGGGCCAAAATGATCGCACCCGGCATTGTCAGTTGCAACAAAGGAATAACAACTACCCTGGAAGCCTGTTCCTGCAGGGTGTGGAATAGTTCTGGCGATAAATTGCTGGTTGACTGAATCCCAAGTACTTTGGTAACGCACATAGGTGCCTGTGGCATAAGGTACATAGGCTGGTTGACCATATTTGCTCGGCCAGGCTTGGGTAAATTCAGTTGGCTTGATGTTTTCGAGTTGGATTTCGAAACCGTAAGTTGTTTCACCCTCAAAATTTGCGGCATCAAAATTGGTTAGTCCGCCAATAATGGCGTTCTCTGCAATCGAGTTTGAAGAGGCCGCTAGCAGTCCAAGTGAAAATATAACTGCACATGCCAGTTTAGGGCGGTAAGTATTGAGCTGTTTTGGTTTCGTAAGTAACATCGCCGAACCTTTTGTTTTTATCATGAGAAACTCCATTAGTGATTTTGATTTCGAATTATTAAAAATCCGGGATATTCCTTAAAAATTAATCTCCTGAGCAGTTAATTTCAGGAATCGCCAATAAAGTTCAAAACCTTATGAGTTTTATTTAAAGTTAATAGCTAGCCATCTGTTGCTAAGCATTTGCTAATTTTTAGAAGGGGTATTGTTGTGGGAGCGGCTTTAGCCGCGATTGTCGCGGCTAAAGCCGCTCCCACAACAATATTAAAAAATTATGACCAACTAGCTGATAGTTACTTATGCGGAGTTAACAAGATCAAAAACCGAGCGATTAATTTATTTTTGCAGAGATGAACCTTTAGTCCATAAACAGGAATAGACATTTTTGATGGATGCTTAATAAATAGAAAACCGGGTACAAACAAACCATGCCCTGAAAATGCTCTCTTGCAGGTTATTGTGTTATAACCTTATCTTGGTATGTCTTGATAAGTTCATTGATAAGCAATAATTTCGACAATTTACAATCCAAAGGGATGGCTAATTTGGCAAGGTTTCAATTTGCTTTTTGAACTCTATCCATCATCGATCAGCTGTCAGTAAATCTAACAGCGCTTGTTTTTAACACGGCACTTTATTGCCAAACCCAGAAGGCTCGATGCAAGACTAAACCCCACCTCACCCTGCTGCTGGCAGTGTGTTCAATTCGCTTAGGAGATGATTCATATGAAGACGTTACAGAAATCCTTACAGCACGCAATTTACTGCACGAAAGGCGCCGTTATTTTCACTGCCCTTTCATTATTTTCCCTGTCCGCCTCTGCAACCACTACGTTTAAACAAATTAACCTAGTAACCGATGCTTCGACGGCAACCTTGCCCCAAATCTCAGATCCCAACTTACAAAATGCCTGGGGAATTTCCTATAGCCCAACCGGGCCTTTTTGGGTTTCTGACAATGGAACCGGATTGACGACTGTCTACAGAACTGACCCGGTGACCCAAGCCACCACAAAAGTCGGCTTAACCGTGGCTATTCCTGGCGCCGGTAATGTCACTGGCCAGGTTTTTAATAGCAATGCTGCTGTGTTTAATAAGGATAACTTTCTGTTTGTCAGTGAAGATGGAACCATTTCCGGTTGGCGTGGCGCATTAGGCACAACAGCTGAAGTGCTCAAGACTGGGGCTGCAACTGACAATTACAAAGGTGCTGCTGAGGCGGCAGTGGGAGGAAATAACTATCTTTACGCGGCCAATTTCGGTTCAGGTGCTATCGATGTGTTCAAAGGCACCAATACAGGGCTTGGAGCATCCGATTTAAGCGGCAAATTTACTGACCCTAACCTACCAAACGGTTATTCTCCGTTTAATATACAAAACCTAAACGATAAGCTGTATGTGGCTTATGCCTTAAGGGATGTAAATACACCTTTTGATGAAATAGCTGGCCCAGGTAACGGTTTAGTCAGTGTGTTTGATACGCAAGGCAATTTCATCGACCGAGTCGCAACAAATGGAAGCCTGAATGCGCCGTGGGGTTTAGCAATTGCGCCGAGCTCTTTTGGGGAATATGCAGGGAACCTGCTGGTTGGTAACTTTGGTGACGGCACCATCAATGCGTTTAACCCAACAACCCATCAATTTAACGGCCAATTGACAGGTTCAGATGGCAACCCAATATCTATTGACGGACTGTGGGCATTAACACTGGGAAACAATGCCGGTTCTGGCAGCAATCAAGTACTGTATTTTTCAGCAGGCCCCAATGATGAAGCGAATGGCCTGTTTGGCGCAGTCAGTGCAGTACCCTTGCCAGCGGGAGTTTGGCTTTTTGCATCAGGGTTGGTCACACTGTTGGCTAAGGGCCGCCGGATAAGTTAGCCACACAATAATTCCTCAATGATCAAAGGCGGGCAAAAAAACTGTCCGCCCTGTTTTTAAATAAAAGTTGTCTTTGTTATCCAGATTAACAACCCTGCTCAATTGCCTGCCATTGGAAAATTATCAGTTGCCTAGGTTAATATTTACCGCCATTTACAGTAGACTATTCCAACTTACCTTTTGATCTACCATAGGAGCTGTTAATGAGAGCATACTCTCGGATGAATACTGCCATTGCTGGTTTGGTGCTCGCTAGCCTGACTTTTGCAGCAACTGCTGAAGAAAAAAAATTTAAAGTCTGTGCCGACCCACTTAACCCGCCGTATTCCAGCAAGAAACTGGACGGCTTTGAAAACAAAATTGCGGCCTTATTTGCTAAAGAACTTGGCCAAACCCTGGAATATACCTGGTTACCGCAACGCATTGGTTTTATTAGAAATACTTTAAATGCGCCAGTCATTGAAAATGAAGTGGATACCACTAATTTTAAATGTGATGTGGTGATTGGGGTTCCGGCAGAATCAGACTTAACCTTAAATACCGACGCTTATTACCATTCCAGTTATGTATTGTTGATAGCCAAAGGCCGAGGCTGGGATGACATCAATAGCCCGGAGCAATTAGCCAAATTACCTTTGCAAAAACAGGAAGCGTTAAAAATTGCCATGTTTGACCGAGGCCCTGGCACGACCTGGTTGCAACAAAATGGCTTGCTGGATCAAGGCATTCCTTACCAAAGCATGTCTGGTGATAGCGAAAACAATGTGGCGATGGAAATCAATAAAGATTTAAAAGCCAAAAAAATTGATATGGTGATTATATGGGGGCCAATGGCGGGGTATGTGCTCTCGCAAAATCCTAAAGACAGCTTTAAAGTAATCCCCATGCAATCAACTCCCGGCAATAAATTTGATTATTCCATTGCTATGGGTGTGCGCTTTAAAGACAAAGATTTGCAAGCAACTTTAAACAAGCTGATTGCCAGCAAAGCCAAAGAAATTCAGGCTATTATCGCTAGTTATAATGTACCGTTGCTGCCAATTCCAAAACCGGCTAAACACGATAAGGATTAGCCAGTTTGATGCATATTTAGATCTATCAGGAATCTACTCGTTCTGAGCTTTGTAGAACCGGAAGGAAGCGCCACTTCGCTAAGCAGTCCTTCGACAGACTCAGGACGAACGGGTTATACCAACCCTAATAAGTTTTTATTTAAAACCCTTTCCCAGCCTTCTCGGCAATTGCTCGGCACTCGCTCCAGGCAGTGCTCTACTGCCTGCATCCATGCAGACAACTCGTTGGAGTAGGGATAATATGTGAACTTACCGGGATTGGTATTAGCTCTTAATTAGCCGTTATAAATTTACAGATGCCGGTTAAACAAGCTGACTTGATGAGCAAATCGCGAGGCTTGTTCGTGGCTGAGTTGATGCCATTGAAAACGCCAGTGCCAGTTACCAGTTGTTGTGCCTGGCGTATTCATGCGATGTTCTGTGCCTAACTCCAAAATATCCTGCATCGGGATGACGGCCAAATTGGAAACGGACGCCAAGGCAGACTGAATTAACGCCTGATGTAATGGAATTCTTGGGTTGCCAATATATTCATAGATAGCTTTCTTTGCCTCAATATTTTTGGAATTGGCCCAGCCGACCGAGGTATCGTTATCGTGCGTGCCTGTGTAAACGACGCTATTTTTAGTGTAATTGCACGGTAAGTATGGGTTATCAGGACCGCCATCAAAGGCGAACTGTAAAATTTTCATCCCGGGCAAATCAAACTCGTCGCGGAGTTGCTCAACTTCCGGGGTAATCACGCCTAAATCTTCTGCCACTAACGGAATGGAACTAAACTCTGTTTTAATTGCATCAAGCAATGCTTTGCCGGGGGCTTTTACCCAACGGCCATTGATTGCGGTATCTTCATCAGATGGTATTTCCCAAGCGGCTTCCAATCCACGGAAATGATCAATACGGATAATATCAAACAATTCCAATTGGGTTTGCATACGCTCTACCCACCAGACAAATCCGGTTTTCTTAAGATATTGCCAGTTGTAATGAGGATTACCCCAACGCTGACCGGTTGCGGAAAAATAATCCGGCGGCACGCCAGCAACAACCGACATTCTACCTGATTCATCTAACTTAAAGACTTCACGATTAGCCCATACATCCGCGCTGTCATAAGATACAAAAATGGGAATATCACCAAACATCAACACATTTTTTTGTTGTGCATAGGCTTTTAATTCCATCCATTGGCGATAAAACACAAATTGTTCAAACTTAATGCACTCGATTTCATTTTTAAAGCGGCGTCTGGCTTCTAAAATGTCTTTGCTTTGGCGTTCTTTGTATTGTTCCGGCCAATCAAACCAGCAACGCTGGCCAAATTCATTTCTCAGCACGATAAATAAGGCAAAATCATCCAGCCAAAATGATTTTTCTCTGCAAAATAACGCAAACGCATCTTTATCTTTTTGTTCTGCGCGCTCTTGAAAACCAGAAAACGCTTTTGCCAACAAGCAGCTTTTTTTAAATGTAACGTTACCAAGACACTCTTCTACACTTTCCGATAATTTCAGCCAACCTTGTATAACCAACCAATCAATGTTGATTAATAACGGGTTACCAGCATGTGCTGATAAACATTGGTATGGTGAGCCATCGGCGTGCGTCATTCCCAATGGCAGTGTTTGCCAGACGGTTACGCCGGAATCGTGCAAAAAATTGACAAAATGGTAAGCATCTTGCCCTAAATCACCTTGCTCGCCTGAACCAGGTAAAGAAGAAATGTGCAGAAGAATGCCCGCACGACGTTTATTTAAAATTTCATTCACAATGAGTGATTCCTAATTATTGTTCCACACCATGCCGCATTGCTCCACCCATCGCGGGTGCGCCGGAACCTTGAGTAAAAGATAAGGCCAAATAGGCTGGCGGCTCAACGCCCAACAGCTTGTATAAATTGGCCAAGTTTAAACGATATTGTTTTTCAAAATTACTGACGGCTTCACCCGGGTTGTAATCCCCAAACCACCAGAACCAATCTGAACCTTCACACACACCTAGTTGCAGTTTTGCCTGCTCCAGTTGCTTGTCTTTCAACCGCTTACTTGCGACTACCGTATCAAAAGCCTTTTTAACGTCCCCGAGCATGTCCCAGCCGCGGTTTTTATCGATGTCGCCTATCCAGGTAGAGAACGTTCCATAGACCCAGCTACCCGCCACAATTCTGTTTAATGGTTTAGGTTTAGCGCCTGTTGCCAACGCCTCGGAGAACGTTGTTAACTCGATACGAGGATGCTGCGCCAAGCGTTGATAAAGTGCGCTTAAAAAATGGTAACCATTTTCAGGGAAATATTCCCACGCATTCTCACCATCCATAATAATGGACACCACTGAGTCTTCGGCGTCATTGGCAGCAATGCTTTCCAGATGAGAAATCAAATCTGCAACCGCATCGTCGGCATGCCATTTAGAATACTCAAAGCCAATCAGATCCGACAGGCCATCATCTCTAAAAAAGCAGGCAATTTTACTGTTTTTTAAGGTAAAGGGATGATGCACTCCCAAGGGCTTTTCATTTTCTGCTAAATACAGGCTGTTATGCAGGACGGAACCACCGGTAGCCGCCCAATCAAAACCAAATTTACCTAATACCTGCAAAGTCTGGTCACTGATACTGCCTTCGGAAGGCCAGCAACCTTTGGGTTTAAATCCAAAAAAACGTTTAAAGGTTTGAACACCTTTTTCCAAATGCCAGTTAACCCGCTCTTCACCGCCCGGGTATTTGTCCAATTCCGGCATGACTGCACCAGGCATGGCTTCCTGGGTGGTTTTAATATCCAGCAACAAGGGCATGATGGGATGGGCGTAAGGGGTAACCGATAATTCTATCTGGCCTTTTTGTGCTAATGCTTTGTATTTAAGTAAGACACTGGACAATTGATCGCCGATAATCTCCATGACTTCAATTCGTTCATGCAGCGTGTATCCAGTTCCTTTGTCGATCAAATATTTAACGCGGTTATCGGTTCGTTTAACCGTTTCACCTATCCAGGCCAAATGGTACCAAACCAGCAGATCAGTTAAGTAATGTGCGCTGATATAATCTAAAGCATCGCAATGGCCTTCCAGCCAATCGGCCATATCCGCCAATTTTTTATAACTTGGGTATCGGTTAATTTGCCGGTCTCGATTGGCTCGAAGACAATCTTTGATTAATTTTAACCGTATTTCAGCGTCCTGCGGAACATTCGGCGCAACTAATGCGGCTAAAAACGGATCACTGATCGCTGTTTTATCTTGCAGATAACCATTAACCTGCTTGGCATATTCTTCAATTTGCTCCAGCAGGATAGGCGCAAAATTAACCACAGCTTTTGCTTCGGGAACTGCCTCCAAATGCGCCGCCATATCAATATAATCTTTAATGACGTGCAGATAAGTCCAGGGCAATTTGAATTCACCGGTTTTTAAGTCCCGGTATTCCGGTTGGTGCATATGCCAGCACAAAACTAATTTCAATTTTTTCTTTTCCATCTGTTTGTCCAATAAGTAATCAACAAAGGGCTGAGTAAATGCTGAGAGCACACGGTTGAATATAGTACTAGTGCAGCAATTATTAAATGCTAAAGAAACTACTGATAGTTAGTTGTTATCCAGTACCTGGCTAATACTGGAAATAGCCTACGAGGGTGTTAACCTCATAGGCACTTGTAAGTAATCCGGTAATTAGGTTACCAGATCATACTTGCGTAAGTGAGACTGCCAAGCGGCAACGACTTAACATCGTCGATGTCAGCCTTGGTGTTAACGAACGTAATGCAGCTTTTGGCCCAGCATATCGGGCGTAACCAACACAACACCACCAGCACTGACGTGGAATCTTTTTTCATCTTCCTCACGGTTTTCGCCAATAATGGTCCCTTCCGGCACCTGGCAATTTTTTTCAATGATGGCCTTGGTAATCCGGCAATTTCGGGCAATATTGGCTTCTGGCAGGATGATACTGTCCTGCACCATGCTGTAAGAATTAACGCGCACATTGGAAAACAACAGCGAATGCCTTACTTTGGCACCGGATATAACGCAACCACCCGACACCATGGAATCAACCGCTAAACCGCGCCGCTCATCATCATCAAAGACAAATTTAGCAGGCGGCGTTTGTTGCTGGTGCGTCCAGATTGGCCAGGTATTGTCGTATAAATTCAACTCCGGATTAACGCCAATTAACTCCATATTGGCCGACCAGTAAGCATCAATGGTTCCCACATCGCGCCAATAACTTTGTTGACCGCTTTGCAAATCCAAAAATGGATAGGCATTGACCACATATTTATGGATAACAGCAGGAATAATATCTTTACCAAAATCATGACTGGATGTTTTGGTGTCGGCGTCTTTTAATAATTGTTCAAATAAAAAACCGGCATTAAAAATATAAATACCCATCGATGCTAAAGCGGTATCGGTGCGCCCGGGCATAACTGGCGGATGTTCCGGTTTCTCAACAAATGCTTTCACCCGGCGATTAGCGTCCACATCCATCACGCCAAAAGCCGTGGCTTCTTGCAGTGATACTTCGAGACAACCAATTGTTAAGTCGGCATTTTTTTCTACGTGATCGGCCAGCATGGCGGCATAATCCATTTTATAGATATGGTCACCCGCTAAAACCAAAATGTATTCCGGTCTGCGGGTGCGCAAAATATCGATATTCTGAAAAATGGCATCGGCAGTGCCTTTATACCAGGAATCCTCATCAACTCGTTGTTGCGCAGGCATTAAGTCGACGTACTCGCCAAACTCACCGCGCAAGAAACCCCAACCTTGCTGTATGTGTCTAATTAATGAATCGGCCTTGTATTGGGTAAGAATCCCAATTTTTCTTATGCCGGAATTAACGCAATTTGATAAAGGAAAGTCAATGATACGGAACTTGCCACCAAACGGCACAGCTGGCTTGGCGCGCCAGTCTGTCATGTTCATTAACCGTGAACCGCGGCCACCGGCCAGAATGAGTGCGATTGTGTTTCGGGTTAAATTATTTACTGATCGAACTTGTGCGTGATTGTTAGATTCGGACATTTTGCACCTCCAAGTGGAATTGGTTCACAGTTATTGTTATTTTTTTGGTAACATTCACCGAAATTCATTTTACTATACTGAGGCTCAAAAAAGTGAAAAAGCGTTCAAAAACCACACTTGATTCTGAAGCAACAAAAACAATAACTAAAATCGATGGCAATTCTGAAACCAAAAACACTGCCAAGACCGTTGTTAAAGCCGCAGAAACGGATAAACCAAAAAAATCCGCACCCGCTAAACCAGCAGCAAAAAAAGCGGTTGCTCCAAAAACCCAGGCCAAAGCAGTAGCAACGCCAGAGGCTGACAAGACAGTGACAACAATTGCAGATCCTGTAAAAACGCCTGCCGTGCAAACAGTCAGGGCATTAGATGACGATCTCATCAAAATCAGCAACGCCAAACACCACGATCCGTTTTCCGTGCTCGGTTTTCATACCGTAAACGGTCAGGATGTGATTAAAGTTTATCTGCCTTATGCGGAATCAGTAAAATTAACGCATAACGATCAGGCTTTTGAACGTATTCCCGGCACTGATTTTTTTGAATGTATTGTTGATAGCAAAACTGATTTTCCAATACATTACCAACTTACCTGGCTTGATAAAGCGGGTTACACGCATAAAAATTTCGATCCTTATAATTTTGGTACCCAACTGCCCGCTTTCGATCAGCATTTGTTCGGCGAAGGCAAACATTGGCATATTTACCAAAAGTTGGGCGCGCACATTCATACCGTGGATGACATTAGCGGTGTTTTGTTTACAGTTTGGGCGCCCAATGCGGGTAGAGTTAGTGTAGTCAGCGACTTCAACCGCTGGGATGGCCGTTGCAATCCAATGCGCAGCTTGGGTGGCAGTGGTATTTGGGAATTGTTTGTGCCCGGTTTAAAAGTGGGTTGTTTATATAAATTTGAAATTCTTAACCGTGCCAGCAACGAAATCCTGGTTAAAACCGACCCTTACGGTCAACAGTTTGAATTTAGACCCAGCACATCATCCATCGTAGTTAAAGAAAATCACTACCCCTGGAAAGACCAGCAATGGATTGCGCAACGAGCGAAACACGATTGGCTGCATGCTCCGATGGCTATCTATGAAGTGCATTTAGGCTCATGGCGTCGTGATAGCAAAGGCAATTTTTTGAGTTATCGGGCCTTAGCGGTCGAACTGGTGGATTACGTTAAACAAATGGGCTTTACCCATGTTGAATTGCTGCCCGTTACTGAACATCCGCTGGATGCGTCCTGGGGCTACCAAACCACGGGATACTTTGCCCCTACCAGCCGTCATGGCAGCCCGGACGACTTCAGATTCTTTATTGACACCTGCCACCAAAACGGCATCGGTGTGATTCTGGATTGGGTGCCTGCACATTTTCCTAAAGATAACTTTGCCTTGGCCCGATTTGATGGCAGCGCGCTTTATGAGCACGAAGATCCACGTAAAGGCGAGCATCGCGATTGGGGCACTTTGATTTATAACTATGGTCGTAATGAAGTTAAAAACTTCTTACTGGCGAGTGCCATTTTCTGGCTGGAAGAATTCCACTTGGACGGACTGCGGGTTGATGCCGTTGCATCCATGCTGTATCTGGATTATTCGCGCGAGGACGGTGACTGGATTCCAAACATGTATGGCGGCAATGAAAACCTGGAAGCCATCGACTTTTTAAGAGAACTGAACTCAGTGACGCATGACCAGCATCCTGGCACAGTCATCATGGCGGAAGAATCCACATCGTGGCCACAAGTAACCAGACCAACCTGGGCCGGCGGTTTGGGCTTTTCCATGAAATGGAATATGGGCTGGATGCACGATATTCTGGCTTACATGAGCCAAGAACCTATCCATCGCAAATACCATCATGACCAACTCACTTTCGGTATGTTATATGCATTTACCGAGAATTTTGCGCTACCGTTTTCTCACGACGAAGTAGTCCATGGCAAAGGTTCGTTACTGAGCAAAATGCCTGGCGATGAATGGCAGCGTTTTGCCAATTTACGCTTGTTGTACACATTGATGTATACCTACCCTGGCAAAAAACTATTGTTTATGGGTTGTGAGTTTGGCCAAGGCACGGAGTGGAGTTTTAATAAAGAGCTGGATTGGTATGTGCTTGAATACCCGCATCACCGTGGCTTGCAAACCTTGGTTAAAGATCTTAACCTGCTTTACAAGACCTCACCTGCGCTGTTTAGCCATGATTTTGACCATAACGGTTTTGAATGGATCGATTGCCATGACATTCAACAATCGGTCATCAGCTATCGACGTAAAAATGAATTTGAGGAACTGATTGTCATACTCAACTTTACGCCAGTACCCAGAGATTGTTACCGCATTGGTGTGGCTGATGAAGGTTTATACACTGAAATATTCAATTCAGATTCCAAATACTATGATGGCAGCAATGTCGGCAACGGCGCGGTATTATCCGAACCAACGCCCTGGATGAACCAGCCCCATTCTATTTGCTTAAACTTGCCTCCATTGGGTGGAATCATCCTAAAAATATGAATTCCAATGGATGCGGGAAGCACTATCAAGTGTTTCCCGCATCCAGTGGCTTAAAAATGTTAAATGATCGACAAGAATCATGTTATGAAAAAAATATTATTTGTCACCAGTGAAGCTCACCCGCTAATCAAGACCGGCGGCCTTGCAGATGTTTCTGGCAGCTTACCTAAAGCACTCGCCGAATTATCGCAGGATATACGCATCATTATTCCTAACTACCAGGCGTTGAAAACTGAAGGCGATGTCCGGTTTCTGTGCTCATTACGGGTGGATAACAAGAACGTTAACATACTGGAAACCAAAATTCCGGATAGCCGCGTCATCGTCTGGTTAATCGATTACCCTGGCTATTACAATTATCCCGGCAACCCCTACTTAAACGAATTGGGTGAGCCGTGGCCAAATAATGCAGAGCGATTTGCGCTATTCTGCCGCATAGCCGTGGAAGTTGCCATGGATAGGGTTAACCAGGACTGGAAACCCGATATCGTGCATTGCAACGACTGGCAATCCGGCTTGGTACCAGCGTTGTTATCACTGGAGCATAATCGCCCTGCGACAATTTTTACCATTCACAACATGGCTTATCAAGGCTTGTTTTCCGGTGAAACGGCCGCAACGCTTAATTTACCAGGGCAATTAGTTCATCCGCATGGTCTGGAATTTCACGGCATGTTGTCTTTTATCAAAGGCGGTTTAATTTATTCCGACTTTATCACCACGGTTAGCCCCACCTATGCTTTGGAAATTCAAACCCCTGAATTTGGTTATGGCCTGGAAGGCTTGCTGGATCATCGCAAAGAATTTCTGGGCGGGATTATTAACGGCATTGACCTTGATCAGTGGGATCCTGAAACTGATCCTTACTTACAGCATCATTTCAGCACCAAGTCACTAGCGAATAAAGCGGCAAATAAAGCGGAATTGCAAACCCGGTTAAATTTACCCATTAAAGCTGATGTGCCGTTAATTGGATTAATTGGTCGGTTGGTGGAACAAAAAGGTATTGATCTGATTATCGACTGCCTGCCTGACATTTTAGCCATGCCAGTGCAACTGGCCTTGTTGGGCAGTGGTGATAAATTAGTGGAACAACAACTGCAAGAGTTAGCCGTGTTATATCCTGATAAAATCGCCATAACCATTGGTTATAACGAAAGTTTGGCGCATTTAATTGAAGCCGGTTCTGATATGTTTTTAATGCCGTCCCGCTTTGAACCCTGCGGTTTAAACCAAATGTACAGCCAACGCTATGGCACGCTGCCTATCGTCAGAAAAACCGGCGGACTGGCTGATACTGTGATGGATAGCCTACCACACACCATAGCGGATAACACGGCCACTGGCATTGTCTTTAACGACGCAACCGCCAGTTCCCTTTTAGAGGCCGTAAAAAGAAGTTTACTATTGTACAGCCATCAAGATGACTGGAAAAAAATCCAGCTTGCTGCCATGAAAAAAGACTTTTCCTGGCAACAAAGTGCAAAGCAGTATCTTAATCTTTATCGGGATTTGAGTATTGTGGCTTAAACCTTAAACCTTAAACCTTAAACCGCAGTACGCCGCATTGTAACTAAATAACCTATCAATCAAACGTTAGCAATGAAGATGGATGGACGCAGGCACATCTATCTTCACGCCCTTTTAGCGCCTATTTTGGCCTTCCTTTTGTTGTCACTTTGTTTAGCAAAAAAATATTTCAAACAAATGACAAATGTTAGCAAGCAACCGATTTATCTGTGTTAGACTCAGCGACGGTAGCAGACTATCGTCTATCTGATCCATAGCCATGTTGCCACTTCTAATTAAAACAACATGAGGATGAATCAATATGAATAAAATAAGATTAATGTTAATCGCTTTCGTAATTAGCATCACTGGCTTCGCCATTTCAACCCCATCTTTTGCTGTTTACTACCCGCCAGAACAAGCAATTGACATGACTGTTGCAAAAGTTCAGGCCGCTATTGACGCCATGAAAAACGGCGGAAACGCAGAAGCGGTTTCTGACTTAATTAAAGATGCATTGGATGCCAGCAAAGAAATTAATGCCAGCGATTCCGTTTTTGTTGCCCGCACAAAAGCTAGCAATGTGTTAAAAAGTGCGCGTAACCATTTAAAAGGCGGCGCAGCTAAAGAAGCAGAAGAAGAATTGAATAAAGCTCTGCAATCATTTAGCAATTTGAAAAAAATGCTTTAACAATTGCTTGTTACTGTCATTAATTAGCAATTTTTAATGACAGTAACCTTGTCTTGTTGTTTATTTGCTCGCAGGAACGGCAGGCGCAGGCGTTGCTTCAACCTCTGGCGCGGGTTTGGCAGGTTCTGGTTGCGCAGCTTGACCCTCAACTGCGGCAGGCGTTTCTGTTTTAGCAGGCTCAGCTACAACCGGTGCTTCCGTCTTTACTGGCTCAACACTGGCAGCTGCTGGCTTTGAATCAGCCACTTTCAACAACCAGCCTTCCTTCTCGCTACATCCCAACACCGCTTTAGCGGTTAAATTCAACCGAATATATTTACCAGTAAATGCCGCTGGCACTTTGGCAGTAATCCGATGAAAACTGTCATTGCTTTCAATCTTAAAATTTATCGGTTCGTTTTTAGCAGTTAATTTAATCGTTTTGGGATCTGTCCAAGGCGACAGCATGATGGTAAATTCTGATTCAGGCGGTACTTCTTTATTTTCCGGTGCCGAATAAGTTGGTAAGGAAAAGTCCCTGAAATGGGGTTTCTTACACATATCCTCTAATAAATCGGGTGAATACGCCTGCGCTGTTGCGCTTAATAACACCGCAGAAATAAAACCAGCCCAATTAATTATTTTAGTTATTTTCATTTTATGTCCTCGTTTAAATAAAGTGAGAAGTGCTAGCAATCCATAACACAACCGCAGTCACTTTAATTAATTTTTTCATAAAATCAACAAATAGCGTTATTTAATTAAATCGCAGTGGCAACAATTGGTAGCGCAGCTCGTTTGTGCCAGTATTTTCGCCATCTTGCGGATTAAGCACCCGACCTAAACCTAAAATCTCCTCCAGTGCCGCTCGATTACCGTTAAAACTTACTTTAAATTGCTGGCGACTGTTAACCGCACTTACCCAAGCTGCCGATTTAACCATGGGCAATGATTTTAAATAAGCCAATATCCGGTCATTATCGGCTTGATCAATAGCCTGACCAATACTTAATGTCACGCTACCTAGCTCCAGACCTAGTGGTTTAATGGCATAGTACTTGGATAACTGGTTATAGACACCTTGTAAACCCGATAAGATAACGTCATCCAGTGTGGCGCACGCAGCTTCCGACTGTGCGACTCTGCCATCAAAATAAAAAGCCCAATCACCTTTCCAGCACCCATCAGTCCTAACGACTCTGCCCGCTAAAATTGATACCACGCCATATCGTTCTGACATGGCTAACAAGCGTTGCGGATAGGCACTTAATACGTCGTTAACTGAAATTTGACGCTGCTCGTCCAAATCCTGCAATGGAAACAACAATGGCAAGCCGGTTTGTTTAGCAATTTTAGTTACTGCATTTTTTAAGTCGTACATGGTTTCAGGTTTAAAAAACGTCCGCTGACCATTATCTTCAACGACCAACCATAATAAAGTTTCAGGTCGCGTGTCTTCCCAGACCTTTAATTTGCTGGATTTCATAAAATTTAGCAAAGCGACATCATCAAATAAAACCCGCAAAGTTCTGGCACTGCTATTCCCTGGCACAGCGCTTTCGCTTAACGAAAACTGGGATTGTTTAACAAACCGCGGAGCCTCTGCAACCGCCGATTTGGCTACGGTATCGTCCATTAAATTATCACCCGCCATTACCCGAGTCAGCACAGTGACTAATGCCGATTTTATAGCGACCATTTTATCGGGTTCCGACTGGCTGTTAGCTATCACCTCAGTCTCGTACAAACCGGAAATTTCGGCCGCGACTAGCTGTTGATTAGCGGTTATACCAAATATTGTCAGTATTAAAGCTCTAAAAAGCACATTCATATCCTTCACACAAAACCGATGATGTCTTGTACAATATCGGCAGATTTATATTAACTTTAAGAGAACATCACATTGAGCGAAAAAACCCACGAAAGCTTGAATTACAAAAGCGCTGGCGTTGATATTGAAGCCGGTAATGAATTAGTTGAGCGCATCAAGCCTATTGCCGCCAGAACTCGCATCCCAGGTGTTATGGCTGGATTGGGTGGATTCGGCTCCATGTTTGAATTGCCACTGGACCGTTACAAACAACCGATATTGGTTTCCGGCACTGATGGCGTTGGCACCAAACTAAAACTGGCTATCGACTTAAATCAGCACCATACGGTTGGTATTGATCTGGTTGCCATGTGCGTTAATGACATTATAGTACAAGGTGCAGAACCCTTATTTTTCCTTGATTACTTTGCCACCGGTAAACTGGATGTCGACACCGCAGCGTCTGTTATCGAAGGCATAGGCAAAGGCTGTGAGTTGGCCGGGGCTGCGCTTGTTGGCGGTGAAACCGCAGAGATGCCTGGCATGTATGCGGACGGTGAATACGACTTGGCCGGCTTTTGCGTTGGTATCGTGGAAAAAAGTAAAGTTTTGGACGGTAGTAAAGTAAAAGTTGGCGATAAACTGATTGGCATTGCTTCCTCTGGCCCGCATTCCAATGGTTATTCTTTAATTCGGAAGATCATCAGCCACAGCCAAGCTGACTTGGCGCAGTCTTTTAATGGCAATACCTTGGGCGAAACCTTGTTAACGCCCACCCGCATTTATGTAAAATCATTATTGGCATTGATCGAAAAAGTCCAAATTCACGCGTTGGCTCACATCACTGGTGGCGGGATCACAGAAAACCTGCCACGGGTGTTAAGCAATGGCATAAACGCACAAATCAACTTGAATGCCTGGGCTTTTCCTGAAATATTTCAGTGGCTGCAAACAAACGGCAATGTTTCACAAGCGGATATGCTAACCACCTTTAATTGTGGCATAGGCATGATTGTTTGTGTGGCTCCTGAAGACGAACAGGAAACTTTGCTGGCCCTGACAAAGTCCGGTGAAAATGCTTTCAGCATTGGCGAATTGATAGCTGGTGAAGGTAAACCGGTAGTTAGCTATTTGTAAATTTAGATTAAAAAAAATGGGTTAGTGCGCGACTACCGGATAGTGTGCTCTAACCCATCATCCCATCATTGAGAAACTATCAGCTTTTTCTTAAAATCAAGCGGGACAGAATGGTTAAACCGTAGCCCAAATCAGCGGCTGTTCCACAACATTATCTTTAAGCAGTTGATTAACCTCGCTGGTGCATTTTCCGCAAACCGTACCAACACCTAAACATTGCCGAAGTTGCTTGCGCGAACAATGACCGTTATCAATAGCCACTTTAATTTGCTTATCAGTTACCGCTTTACATAAACAGATATACATACAAAAAGACTCCAAAGAAACTTTATATGCAAATGATAACCATTCTTATTACAAAGTAAAGAGGATTCTTAATTATTTTTTTAAAATCCGACATCGGTTTATCGGTTTAATAGAAACCAGGTCAACTCCATCAGGGGTTTAAAATAACTTTGAAGCATTTCAAATCAATCGACCACTTCTACCCAGCTACAGCGATCTTTAACTATTGGATTGGTATTTTTATTGCCGATACCTTTTGAAATTAATGCAATCACGCGGTCATCGGAGTCATAACCGATATGAGCATCCATAGGATTTGCTACTTTACCCAGCCCAAAGCCATCGAATATGGTTGCCACATTGATGTTAATATTAGTCACTTCAACACAAAGCCTGGAGTCTAAATATTTTTCCACAAAACCCTGCGGTATTGCGTAACTTAGCAAGTCATTGGGATCGCTGAAGGCGATAATGGGGGTTTTTGCCACCATGCGTTGCGCAAATTTTTCACCCGTGGGTGTGCAGTAAGCGGAATTTTCGTTGTATACGTCTGGCAATTTACGCCCCAATTGCAGCATGGGCAGTTGATTTGACATCATGTAAATAGGGATTTCCTTATGCTTTAGGGCATTTCTAAATTCAATATCACGTTCATTTACTATGGCTGCTATGCGTTGCATTCCATCAATCACAATTCGACTGCCCAAGCTGTGCGAAACAAAGGCGTATTGGTCAACCAGCATGTTTGTTGCTGCGGTATCGTCATTAAAAGAGCAAGTCTGCTTTTTGTCCAAGGGCAGATCATCCCAGTTGCTTTTGGTCATCCAGCAAAAGGCCTGGGCAAATGAAACCAATATATCTTCACGGCTCTCACCAAGATAAATGATGGGGTCTGGACTGGTGTCATTGGAAAACTTTTTAAGCAAATCATTCATTTGCGCTCGTCTGAATGAATATTCACCCGAGTTATCGTAAGCCAACACTTCTTTCTGCTTGGCAGTAATAGCTGACCAGGTTAATTCATAAAACAACATTTCCTTGTTGCGATCTTTATTTAGCAACCGGTAAATTCTTAGATTTCCCAGATTTTTATCATTACCGAAACGGTCAGTTAAGGTTATGTTTTTTTGCTGGCGAGAGATAGCCGATAATTCCAATTCTTTGGCCAGCTTTTCCATAAACTGGGTTGAATATCCAGGCAAATGGTCTCCTACCCCATGTACCATCAACAATTTCATTTTACCTTTACTGTTGTCCAGATTAGGACTCAGGCCACTGAAAGCCTGCCCCCAAATTTCACAGACTCTGATATCGACTGCTGTCTGTTTCGCAAGCACTGCTTCAGCAATCCCTTTGCCTAAACTTGAGCAACCCGCAAAGGTTGTAGCTATAATGATGTATGATAATGTTTTATAAATTCGTTTCATTGCGTGTTTAAAAATTGCGCTAGTTTAATAGCACAAAAATATAGCATCTAGCCATTAAAATTGATAATGGAACGACCACATTAACGTTTAAGCCAGTTTCCAATGATGAATAATTTAAACATGCGCCAAATTTCATCCACTCTAGCATTTGCTTTATTTAGCCTGACGCCAAGCTTTTCAAGCGCACAAAATCTATCTGACATTTTTGAATTAGCTCTGCAAAACGATCCCAATATCAAGCAATTTGATGCAAAGCGTCTAGCTGCTGGCGAAGCGGATGATCAAGGCATTGCAAAATTATTACCCAGTGTAACAGCTACGGCCTCAACCACGGGCGATTGGCTGCATAATAAAAAAGCAGGCGGCTCCATTGCTACCGGTAACTTTCGCGGCAATCTGGTCAATCAAGATTTTTCCTCGCAAACGTTCTCTGTTAATGTCACACAACCGGTTTTCCACTGGGATTACTGGATACAATTAAAACAAGCGGACAACAAAATTGCGCAAGCTGAAGCGGCTTATCAAGCTGAGCTTCAAAAGCTGATGGTTAAGACCACTGACGCGTATTTTAGTGTGCTATCAGCACAGGATAACCTGCGTTTTACCGTAGCTGAAAAGGAATCCACCACCCGTCAGTTAGAACAGGCAAAACAGCGGTTTGAAGTGGGCATTATTCCCATTACGGATGTGCATGAGGCCCAAGCAGAATTTGACCGGGTAGCGGCAAACGAGATTGAAGCCAACAATAATCTGGACAATCAAAAAGAAGCCTTGCGAGAAATTATTGGTGATAACAATGTGATCCTAAATGGCTTGGGGGAAGAGTTACCGTTAAAAAATCCTGAACCGTCTGATATTGAACAATGGAGTACCGCGGCGGAACAAAATAACTTAAATGTAATTGCAGCCTTAAATCAAGCGGAACTTGCCAGAAAAACCATTGAAATTCAGCGCAGCGGACACTTACCGCAGCTGGATATTATTGCCTCTTATAACGTTTCGGATGTTAACAGCACCTTTGGTTTTCGTGGCGATAACCAAAGTTTGGGTTTGCGTCTTAATGTACCGTTGTTTGAAGGCGGTGCAGTCAATTCAAGAACCCGTCAAGCATCTTATGAGTTTGAAGCAGCTAAAGAAAATTTAAATGCGGTTAAACGGTCCGTCATCCGCGAAGTAAAGAACGCTTACCGTGGCGTGATGACCAATATTGGTAGAGTTGGCGCTTTGAAAACCGCTGTGTCTTCGGCCGAGAGTGCCTTGGCGGCAACGGAGGAGGGTTTGGGCGTAGGCACACGTACTATGGTTGAAGTACTTAATAAACAACGCGATTTATATAAGGCCAAACGTGATTTTGCCCAAGCCAGATACGATTATCTAAGACAAACCGTCAAACTAAAACAAGCATCCAGTAATTTATTGCCAACCGATATTGATCAAATTAATCGCCTGTTAGTTGTCGCTGATCAAGCGAAAACCGACTAGCAAGCTCTATTTTTTTAAAGCGCTAATCAACTGCACCAATTGCCTCTGATCAATGGGTTTTGACAGATAAAAATCAAAACCCGCCAGTAGGGCTTCTATCTTTTTATTGGTATCAACATAGGCACTGATAGCAACGGCTTTTATATGATTGTTTTGTTTACGCAAGACTTTTACCAGTTCAATTCCAGACATAACCGGCATATTGATATCAATTAATGCGAGCAAATAATTCTTGCTATTGATCATCTCCAGGGCTTGCTCGCCATTCCCTGCGGTCTCTACCTGATAACCTTGCATTTCCAACATTCTGGTTAACAACAATAAATTTATTTCATTGTCGTCAGCTATTAAAATGGATTGCGTCGGTATGCTTTCATTCTCTGTCGCTTCCGCCAAATTGGCCACATCCAGGTTAGTTTCAAGTCTGGATAATGGTAACGTTACTTTAAAGGTACTGCCCTCACCTACTTTACTGGTGACGGTTATTGAGCCTTTCATAAAGTTAACGATTTCTTTGGTGATCGCTAAACCTAAACCCACCCCATCCCCACTGTTTGGACTAAACAGATTCACTTGTACAAACGGTGAGAAAATGGTGTCCAGATCTCTTTCTGCAATACCACAGCCGGTATCTTTGACACTTATTTGTAATTGGTTATCCAGATAACTGGACATGATCGTTATGCTGCCAGAATTTGTGTATTTGAGCGCGTTATTCAGTAAATTAACAATAATTTGTCGAATTCTTTTCGCATCACCTTGTAGATCATGCGCGACAGGCTGGCTCAGAACAACTAACGCCAATTTTTTTTGATCGGCCTGTAACCTGAATACCTCTATGATATTGCTTAGCAATATATCAAAATTGAATGTGCCTATGTTAGCTTTGAGCTGATTGGCCTCAATTGCAGCTATATCCAGAAGATCAGAAATTAACATCAAGAGATCGTCACTACAACGCTTGATGATGCTGATTTTCTTACGATCATCGTTGGAGATAGACGACCTTTTTAATAATAAATTTGTAAAACCCAAAATGCCATTTAATGGCGTGCGTAATTCATGACTTATTTTTGCTAAAAATTCACTTTTGGCATTATTCGCAGACTCAGCGACCTGTTTGGCTTTTGTTAGATCCTGGGTGCGTTCCTCAACGATGGATTCTGTACGAAAATATCGACCAGTCAAAGTTAACAAACCGGCACCTAATAAACTAACAAAGAATAAACTGCTGACCAAAACCCACCAGATAGGCCAATTGATGGAATCTTTATCGGCAGTTGGATCATAAAAAAAACTGAGTACCCAATGCTGGTTTGTTACTCCCAGCACGTATTGTTCATAGGCATCTGTTTGCGGAATTGCTGCACTGGCGTAAATCAGTTTTTGAGTTAAATCATTTTTGTTATAGGTACTTAATGTGATTAGGCAGCCGCTGGTATTTAGCTTTTTAAGGGCCTGATTAAATAGTGTGTCTATGGAAATGCTGGTAACAAGAAAACCTTCCAAGGTTTTATTTTTATAAACTGGACTATATAAATCAATTAAATTATCTCTATAATCCAAATGATCACTCACAACCTCCGTATTGGTATTTTTAACGAGATTTTTTAACTTTAAAAACATCTCGTCATTCAATCTGGTTCCAGCCGCCTGGTTTAGTTGCGTGTCAAAATCAATGATCCCCAGTAACAGGGACTTACTGCTGATATAAGAAATAGAACCTATTTCCGGGAAACTACCGAAGGTCTGAGTTGTAAAAAACGCAAATTCATCATGGTCGATCTTATCTGAACCTTGAAAGAACAATCTTACGGCATTAATAGCATGTTCGTCGTTTATGATCCGGTTTCGAATTGCCTCTGATAAAGTAATGGACTGATCTTTCAGCTTTTGAGAATATTGCGTGTATTCTTTCTGACGAACATAACCGAAAATTATGATAACTAGCAGAAATGACACAAGTAATGGAATTGCAACTGACATTCTGCGTTGCTGCCAGATATGTTGTGGCTGGGCAAACAGTGTTAACAAAATTGGAGTAAATACCAAAACTCCAATCACGTCACCAATCCACCAACTAACTGCATTCATAAAAACTTCGTCAACAGGCAGAATCCCGGCCACAAGCATACTGCCAACACCCAAAACTGGTGCCACGATACAACTTACCGGCCCACCCAGGATTAGAAAACAAATAATGCTTCGGTCTAAGATTAACGAGTTCTGTATGCCTACATAATGTTTTATTAAGCTATATCCAAGTAGGGATCTTAAACAGGCTCCAACACTGATCGCCAAATAAACAAACAGGTATTCGGGCGCGAAGTTGAAATCAAAGGCACAGATAATAAAGCTGCCTAAAAATATACCTGGCCAGATTTTTGATCCCCATAAAATCATCGCAGCCAATGATAGGCCCGCAGGTGGCCAAATAGCGCTGCCGAAACTGGGAGGTACTTTAAAACAGAGGCCTAAATAACCGCCGACAAAGTAAATTGCAGAAATAAAACCGATAAATGCAAAGTATTTTAAGACATCAAAAGTTGCAAACCGGATAGCCATTATTTTAGGCTGATGCATTTTTCATAGCGAACTGAGCCTATGAATTGAGCGAAATATAGGAATGACAATTCATTCCTATATAAATCGATTTAGCAGAAAACACTAATCAGACTAAGTAGCACTGGCACTACTCATCCAGTTCTTCAGCAAGCATTTTGCCTTTGGAACCATAATTAGGCGCAATACTGATTAATAGTGTTATGAATGCCGCCAGATAGGGTACAGACTGGACAGATAAGACAGCAATCCATAACTTACCACTTAAATTATCAAAATGCTGAATGGAACTCATTGCGACAATGGCGCTCACCAACAAGATTAATAAAACAAGCTCTTGTCTTATTGTCATAAGACCAACGAATAAAGGGCCCTGTTTTTCGTATTTTGGCGTGCGCATAAAAGGTTTACCAGAAGTAAACAAGCCCTGGATTGTGCCCTTGGCAACAGTATGTGTTAACGCGAGTCCTGATAACGATGCACCTAAAGACTCCCAAACCGAACACGGCACCCTGGCTTGATATAGCCATAGACTACGCAATATTTTAAAGCTAAACAGTCCAATGGTTGGCATTAGAAACGCATTAACAGGCAGTTCACTGTGTAGCGGATCGTACAAAATCACCCCGGTTAATATCAAGCTTGTGATGGTAAACAGTAGCGCTAGCGCATCAGAAAACCAGGGTAGCCAACCTGCCACAAAGTAATACCGTTGCGCAGGCGTTAAAGGCGAGTCTTTAGTGGGTAAAAAGCTGCGCCAGTGGCCTTTGATAATTTGCATGGCGCCATAAACCCAACGGAAACGTTGCGTCATGTACCCGGACATGGTGTCAGGCATTAAGCCGCGACCAAATGAATCTTTAACATAAACGGAATCGTAACCCGCTTCGTAAAGGCGCAGGCCTAGCTCACTATCTTCACAGATACACCATTCAGCCCATTTACCGACTTCCTGGAATGCGGACTTTCTGACCATAGTCATGGTGCCATGTTGGATAATGGCGTTAAACTCATTCCGTTGCACCATACCGATATTAAAAAATCCGGCATACTCCCAGTAACAGAAGTTTTTAAAGGTACTTTGATCCCTGTCTCGGTAATCTTGCGGTGATTGCACAAAGCCAACATTTTCGTTATCGAAATACGGCACCATTCTCTTTAACCAGTCTGGTGAAAGAATATAGTCACTATCAATAACCGCAATAATTTCGGCATCGTCAGCCGTTTGGTCCAACGCGTGATTAATTGCACCTGCTTTAAATCCAGGCCAGTTTTCAAGATGGAAAAAACGGAATTTTGGACCGAGGCGTTCGCAATCCTCTCTAACTGGTTCCCAAACAGCCGGATCTTTAGTGTTGTTATCCATAACCAACACTTCCAAATTAGGATAATCCTGAACAGCTAAGGCCTCGAGTGTTTTACGAACCATTGCGGGTGGTTCGTTGTGTATTGGCAAATGCAATGAAACTTTGGGATACTTGAAGTCCGCGGTAGGCATTAACGGTTGAAATGTTCGCACGCCCTTCCTATGCCAGACTACTTCGGATATTTCCAAACTTTCTATTAGCAAAATAACTACCGCTAATATTTGCATGAGTATGAGCAAAACCCAGAATACAATGGTGATATTAGTTTGGTATTGTTGTGCGCCTATCGAGGCCGTCCAGAATATAACCGAGGCCGCAAGGTTAGCCATCAAGCCAAAAAACACGATGCCAGGTAATTTCAAGCTCTTTTTGGTAAATAAAAATAAGCCCATCAACACCATACTGAACACAGCCGCGCCTATTGCCCAATGCTTCCAGTTTGGCAGGGTCAGCACATCGCCATCCATTGGGTATTTAGGTGTTCTATCGGCTTTAAAAATCCCCCAATAGGCACCAGCGGAACCTTCCAAAGACATTTTCCACGGTTGGTCAAACGCCTCTACAACGTAATAGGCAATTTTTTCATCGGCGGCTCGGTTAAGAAATTCCCGTAAGAACATGGCTTGATTAGCAACTGAGGCAATGGCATGAAAGTGCGGTTGCCCATCGGATGGCCAGCCAACCTCAGTAATAATAATCGGTTTATTAGGATAAGCTTTTTGTACTTCATGATAGCGGTCAAACACATAATCTACCGCATCCTCAGCGGCTATGCCTTCCCAGTACGGCAGTATGTGCACCGCAATAAAATCAACTTCTGCTACCAGTTCGGGATGCTTTAACCAGATATCCCAGGTTTCGGAAGTACTGACCGGTCTCCAGGTGTTATGTTTAACTTCTCGGATGTAGTTGATCAATTGGTCCGGAGTTACATCGGTACGCAACAATACTTCGTTACCTACCATGACCCGAACAATTTTAGGATTATTTTGCCGACTAACCTGTATTAAGGTTTCAATTTCCTGACGATTGTTTTCAAGATCTTTACCTATCCACGCACCTACGGTTGTGTTCAGATTATGCTTTGCAGCCAGCGCGGGGATTTTATCCAAGCCTTTCAGCACGCTGTACGTTCGAACGGCGTGTACTTTATCTTGCAACAACTTCAGGTCATTATCTATATCGGCTTCGCTGGGAAAAGTATTGCTTTCCTGCGTATCTTGCTGACGCCGGGGGTCATAGGTAACCCCCATTGTGGTTTTGGTCCAGGTCTGTAATTGCAACGGATTGTTGATATAACTCCATATACTGAAGTTAACGCAGACCAATAAGGCAATGGCTAAAAGTGTAGCTAGTTTTTTTTTCATTTAATTGCTCAAAAACTTCTGCTTAAGTTGTGAAAAAGTTTAGTGTAAGAAAGTGATTTTGAATGGGTAAATTATAAAATAGCAGTTTAAACTTGGTTTATCTGGCAAACGCGCTTTTTTGATAAACCAAGCGCAAACCTGGTTACGTTACTTTTTTATGTATAGATCAGTTATCGTGCCAGTGATCATTTCGGCTGCAAATGCAAAGGTTTCTGACAGTGTAGGATGTGGATGTATTGCTAAACTAATATCTTCAGCATCACTACCCATTTCCAAAGCAAGCACGGCTTCTGCGATTAATTCACCTGCGTTCGGCCCTACCATACCAGCACCTAAAATTCGGCCGGTTTCTTTTTCGCAAAGAATTTTAGTCAGCCCTTCTTTACGACCCATGCTCAATGAACGTCCACTGGCCGCCCAGGGAAATACCGCTTTATCATATTCAATATTTGTTAGTTTAGCCTGATTTTCAGTCAGACCCATCCAGGCAATTTCAGGATCGGTGTAAGCGACCGATGGTATGGTTAAGGCATCAAATCCGGCTTTATGACCTGAAATAACCTCAGCAGCAATCTTGCCTTCATGTACCGCTTTATGCGCAAGCATTGGATTTCCAACGATGTCGCCAATGGCAAAGATATGAGGCACGTTGGTGCGCTGTTGCTTATCCACTGGGATAAAGCCTTGTTCATTAACAGTTATTCCCGCTAATTCCGCAGAAATTTTCAAACCATTGGGCCTGCGACCCACTGCAACCAGTACTGCATCAAATAATTCTGATGCCGGTGCATTTTTGCCTTCAAAAGAAACTTGCAAGCCTTCGGTTTTGGCTTCAATCGAGGTTACTTTTGTTTCCAGCCAAATATTTTTGTATTGTTTTTTAATTCTACGCGCCAATGGTGTAACCAGGTCTTTATCGCAACCCGGGATAATTTGATCCATCAATTCGACCACACTTATTTCGGAGCCTAACGCGTGATATACGGTAGCCATTTCCAGACCAATAATGCCACCACCGACGATCAACAATTTCTTTGGAATTTCCTTAAGATCCAACGCATCGGTTGAATCCCATAACCGTGGATCGCCATAAGGAAACGTGGGTATTTTGGTTGGTTGCGAGCCAGCAGCAATAATGACATTATCAAACTGAATAGTTGATGACCCGGATTCCGTTTGCACAGTAACCGTATTTGCCGAGCTAAACTGGCCCACACCTTGTACGACAGTGACTTTTCTTTGCTTAGCCAAGCCAGCCAAGCCATCGTTTAATGATTTGCTGACGCTTTGCTTCCAGGCCCTCATTTTGTCAAGCTCAAGATTTGGTTTAGTAAAGCCTACGCCATATTCTGCCAATTCATCCGCTTCGTGAATAATATGAGCCAAATGCAGTAATGTTTTGGATGGGATACAACCAACGTTTAAACAAACCCCGCCCAGTACTGGATAACGTTCGACCAACACTACTTGTTTTCCAAGATCAGCCGCTCGAAAAGCTGCACTGTAACCACCTGGACCACCACCTAAGACCAGGACTTCTGCGTGTTGAACCTGCTCGCTCATTTTGAAAATCTCTCTTGTTAAAGTAACAATCTGCGAATATCGCTTAAATTTTGTTTAATCACCGCCATAAATCTTGCGCCTTCTGCGCCATCTATTACGCGGTGATCATAGGTTAAATCGAGTGGCAACATCAATCTTGGAACAAATTCTGATCCGTTCCAAACCGGCTGCATCTTGGCGCGTGTAACTCCCAGTATAGCGACTTCAGGCGCGTTAACAATGGGAGTAAACGCTGTGCCGCCAATGCCACCTAAACTGGAAATCGTAATGCAACCACCTTGCATATCGCCCGGCATCAATTTACCTTGTCTGGCCTTTTCACTTTTTTCAGCTAATTCGGCGGCCAGCTCATTGATGCTTTTATTATTAACATTGCGCAGCACTGGCACAACCAAGCCATTGGGCGTGTCCACTGCGATACCAACGTTGATATATTTTTTTAAGATCAAGCTTTCGCCATCACTGGATAACGAAGCATTAAAGCTGGGAAATTGCTGCATTGCTGCAACCAGCGCTTTAATGATAAACATCAAGCCGGTTATTTTGATTTCGCCTTTAACCTTTTCAGCATTCAAGCTATTTCTGAATGCTTCCATCTCGGTAATATCAGCTTCATCATGGTAGGTAACCATGGGCAGATTCAACCAGACCCGACTTAAATTTTGACCTGTTAAGCGTTTAATTTTGCTTAATTTTAAGGTTTCCGTTTCACCAAATACTGAAAAATCCACACTCGGTATAGACGGAATGCCTGCACCCGCTTTAGTTTGCGGATTGGACATGGCATTTTTGATGAAGTTTTTTACATCTTCTTTCAATAACCGGCCTTTACGACCACTGCCATTGGACAAGGTATTTATATCAACACCCAGTTCGCGTGCAAACAAGCGTACGGAAGGTGACGCATGTGCCTTGCCAGGCGCAGATTTCGGCACATCAGGTGTGATTGCGGGCGCAGAAACAGGCGCTGTGGCCACAACCGCTGCTGGCGGCGCAGCAACTGGTTCAGATTTGACTGGTTCTGCAACTGGCGCTGCAACTTTTTCAGCAACTGGCTGGGCTGCTGGTGCGGCAACAGCCGCATCATCAGCTATGATCGTTGCAATCAAGGTGCCTTCAGACACCTTGTCACCTGGTTTTATAAACACTTCCTGGACTTTACCGGCGCTGCTGGCTGGCAATTCCATGCTAGCTTTATCTGTTTCCAGAGTGGCTACCGTTTGTTCCAGTACAACAATATCACCAACTTTTATCAATACTTCAACTACATCAATCTCAGCAACATTGCCGACATCCGGGACTTTAATTTCGCTCAAACGGGTCATTTTGTTATCCTTCCGTTAAATTAACCAAGGTGCGGTAATATTAGGATTGATGCCATATTTTGCAATGGCTACATCAATTTTGGCAGCATCAAATTGCGCTAAATCTGCCAAGCTCTTGAGTGCCGCAATAACAACATGATAACGATCGACTTCAAAGAATCGACGCAAGTTTTCCCGTGTATCAGAGCGACCAAAACCATCAGTACCCAGAACTGTGTACGGGGCTGATATATAGGCTCGGATTTGCTCAGCAAAAGCTCTGGTGTAATCAGTTGCTGCAATCACTGGCCCTTTAGCGTTAGCTAAACAGTTGGTGACATGAGCCACTTTGGGTGTTTCAGTTGGATGGAAACGATTCCAGCGTTCACAATGTTGACCGTCTCTGGCCAATTCAGTAAAACTTGGGCAGCTCCATAAATCAGCTTCCACGCCCCAATCATTTTTAAGCAGTTCCGCAGCAAATTCAACTTCACGGAAAATTGTACCGGAACCTAGCAATTGCACGCGTGGCGCTTTGGTTTTAGCGCCTTCTTTAAAGCTATACATGCCTTTTAAGATGTCTAGCTCAATGCCTTTGGACATGGCTGGATGGCTATAGTTTTCGTTCATTACCGTGATGTAATAGAAAACATCTTCCTGTTCTACATACATACGGCGTAAGCCGTCTTGTATGATCACGGCCAATTCGTAAGCATAAGTTGGATCATACGATACGCAATTGGGCACCGTAGCGGACATCAAATGACTGTGCCCGTCTTCATGCTGCAAGCCTTCACCGTTTAACGTCGTTCTACCTGCTGTGCCACCCATCAAGAAGCCACGGGTACGCTGATCAGCAGCCGCCCATATAAGGTCGCCAACACGCTGAAAACCAAACATGGAGTAGTAAATAAAGAACGGGATCATTGGTACATTATGGGTAGAGTAAGACGTACCCGCTGCGATCCAGTCGCACAAACCACCGGCTTCGTTAATACCTTCCTGCAACACTTGACCATGCTTGTCTTCTTTATAAAACATCAATTGATCAGCATCTTGCGGCGTATATAGCTGCCCAACTTGTGACCAGATACCCAACTGCCGGAACATGCCTTCCATACCAAAGGTTCTGGATTCATCCGGCACTATCGGTACGATGCGCTTACCGATGTTTTTATCTTTAACCAGGATATTCAACAAGCGTACAAACGCCATTGTGGTTGATATTTCACGGCCTTCACCACTGGCATCCAGCAATGATTTAAAATCACTCAGTACAGGCACATCCAACGCATAAGATTTAGTGCGTCTGGAAGGCAGATTTCCACCTAGTGCGGCACGACGTTCCTGCATGTAATTAAGTTCTTTTGATCCTTCAGGAAAGGTCAGATAAGGCAAATCGTGCATTTGCTCGTCTGTGACAGGCAGTTCATAACGGTCACGGAAATGCGTTAATGAAATTTCGCTCATTTTCTTTTGCTGATGCGAAATATTTTGCGCTTCACCGGATGCGCCCATGCCGTAACCTTTAATGGTTTTAGCCAGAATGACCGTCGGTTGACCTTTATGATTAACGGCAGCATTGAAAGCCGCATAAACCTTGGCTGGATCATGACCGCCACGATTAAGCTCCCAGATGTCCCGATCAGACCAATCAGCCACCATAGCTTTTAATTCAGGGCTATTGAAAAAATGTTCTCGAACATAAGCGCCATCTTTCGCTTTAAACGTTTGATAATCGCCATCGACGCAGGCCAACATTCTGGCTGCCAATAAACCGTCTTTATCTCTGGCCAACAACGTATCCCAACGTTGCCCCCAAACCACTTTAATCACGTTCCATCCGGCACCACGGAATTCGCTTTCCAGTTCTTGAATGATTTTGGCGTTACCGCGCACTGGGCCGTCTAAACGCTGTAAATTACAGTTGACTACAAAAATCAGATTATCCAGCTTTTCTCGACCCGCCATACCGATGGCACCCAAGGATTCCGGCTCATCAGTTTCGCCATCCCCTAAAAAGCTCCACACTTTTCGAGTTGAGGTGTCTGCAAAGCCACGATCTTGCAAATAGCGCATAAATCTGGCCTGATAAATAGCCATGATTGGCCCTAAGCCCATAGAAACGGTTGGGAACTGCCAAAAATCCTGCATCAACCAGGGATGCGGATAAGATGGTAAGCCATTGCCATTAACTTCCTGGCGGAAGTTATCCATTTGCTCCAGCGTTAACCGACCCAATAAGAACGCCCTGGCGTAATCACCTGGAGTTAAATGGCCTTGGGTAAATATTAAATCACCGTCACTTTGGTCAGATGAAGCCCGCCAAAAATGATTGTAGCCCACATCATAAAGCGTAGCCGCCGATGCGAAACTGGCGATATGACCACCAACATTGGTATGTTTATTAGCTCTTAATACCATCATCATGGCATTCCAGCGCACGTAAGAACGTATGCGCTGTTCAATGGTTGGATCCCCAGGAAATTGCGGCTGTTGAGCAACAGGGATAGTATTGAGATAGGCGGTATTAGCGCTAAACGGAATATCAAACCCGGAATGTCGAGTAACCGCGACCAGTTGCTCAATTAAAAAATGTGCCCGTTCACTACCCTCAGCTTCTAAAACGGCTTGTAGGGCCTCTACCCATTCTTTCGTTTCGGCTGGATCGATGTCATCTATTCCAGTAATCTCTGAAATTAAACTATTATTCATGTGTAATCCTGTTGAGATGTGTTTTGCATGGGCAAATCGTTATTATTATGCTTTAGAAATGTAGCGCATGTTGATCAGTGTCAGACATAGGCTGTTATATGCAAGGGCGCAAGATAAGAAAATGATAGTAGGTCGAAAAGCATTGAAAGCCATATTATATACAAGTGCAGTATTGCAATGCAGCAGTTTTTCTTGAATTAACTGCCAATAAGCATGTCATGGATTACCGTTTAAGCTTCGCCAGGTAACCATCAGCTTTAATTGGCACAGAATCTATCGTTAAAATCACCCCCAGTTCCGTCATCGCTTTTTGATATACCTTACGTTTAAAATAAACCACATCTTTCAGTGGATCCCAGTAATCAACCCAGCGCCAATCATCAAATTCCGGCTTTTGGCTAAGATCGAAACGAACATTGGTATCTTGCGACAATAGCCGCAGCATAAACCAAATTTGTTTTTGTCCTATACAAAGCGGTAAAGAATTTTTCCGCACAAAACGATCAGGCAATTGGTATCGTAACCAATAACGAGTACGACCTAAAATTTGTACGTGTTGTTGTTGCAGCCCTGTTTCTTCCCACAATTCTCGGTACATCGCTGTTTCGGGGTCTTCATCCGGATTAATTCCGCCTTGCGGAAATTGCCATGAGTTTACACCCATTCGTTTTGCCCAAAACACGCGACCCTCGTCATTGCAAAGGATAATCCCGACATTGGGCCGGTATCCCTTAGAGTCAATCATGTTAAAACCTGTGTCTTTACCTTGGCTATCGAACTACTCTGCAAACTGGTAGAATTAACCGATAAGCCAAATGATTTATTTAATGGCTCCATTGTTCCATAAAAAATGCACAGATACCATAGGCCTTGCGCCTTTTAATTACTACTTCAGGGTTAACAGTGAGTTTAGCGATTTTCGATTTAGATAATACTTTGATAGCAAATGACAGCGATTTTCTGTGGGGACAGTTTTTGGTTGACCAGGGCATTGTTGATAAAAATCAATTTGAAGAAGCCAATGCCAGATTTTATGAGGAATACAAAATGGGTACTCTGAACATTGAGGAGTTTCTACGTTTTTCTCTGTATGCACTGGCCAATAATGACACAGCTCAACTTTACCTGTGGCGGGAAAAGTTTATCAAAGAAGTTATTACGCCTATTTTATTGAAACCGGCCCAAGAATTAGTTGATAAACATAAACAACGTGGCGATACCGTCATGGTGATTACCGCAACCAACCGTTTTGTCACTCAACCTATCGTCAGTCTGTACGGGATAGAACATCTACTGGCAACCACACCAGAGTTTATTGATAACCGTTACACCGGCAAATTTGTTGGCGTGCCTTGTTTTCAGCAGGGAAAAGTCACGTTATTGCAGGAATGGCTGGAAACAAGTAATGAAAGCTTAACCGGCAGCTGGTTTTACAGTGATTCCCATAATGATTTGCCACTGCTCAATCTGGTCGATAAACCCGTAGCGGTTAATCCTGACGCCAAGTTGACACAAGCAGCCACATCCGCAGACTGGCCGATAATTAGCTTACGAGAAGCAGACTGCCCTACCCTGCATTTTGAAAAATATGGTTGTATTTAAACACTGCTTAAATCTTTCAGTTGTTTTGGGTTAGTTCAAGAATTAATTACTGATGTGATCTAAAAGGGGAACCAGAAAGTGTGCACTATATTTACGGTTGGGAATAATTGCAGTTTAATTTCTTCGAACGCTCAAGTTTTGATTTTGGATTAACCATCCTTCGACAAGCTGAGGCCAAACGATTAATCCAAAAACCTAAAACTTGTCCTGTTAAAGTGCATAAAAAACTGATTACGTACAACTTTCAGCTTAAATGCACAATATCAAAGCAGCGCCACTCCAGCAATCACTGCCGGGGTGACGGCTTAAGCGGTTGTTAACTATCATCATTTTAATCTCAGCTGAGGCTTGCTGGTAATCAGGTAAAAAAGAACGATAGCGTTAACCCACCGCAGCAACGCTTACCTCACTAATGCTTTGTTGCTTTTTCCAGGGCACGGGGGCGCGCACCGCGTCCCAAACCGGACTTTCAATAGTCAATGCCAATTGGCGCACTAATTCCAGCATGCCTTGATAACCTTCGTAACCAAATTCACGTTCCTGATTAATATCCAAAAATGGCACTTTGGCTTTTAAAGCGGTGTACATATTACGTCCACCAGCGATTAAAATATCTGCCTTGTAATCGTGTACAATTTTTAACAAAGCTTTCGGGCTGCCATCGTCAATCATGACCGTATCTTCGCCCATTAGTTCGCGAATTCGGGCTTTGTCTTCTTCCGTAGATTTTTTGGTGCCCGTGGCAACCACAACCATACCCAAATCTTGTAAAGCTGAAATCACCGACCAGCTTTTAACGCCGCCGGTAAACAGCAATACCCGCTTGCCTTTTAAGCGGACTTTCCAAGGTTCCAGCAGGGTTCTGATACGAAGTTCTTCTCGTACAATCAAGGCTTCGGTACGCTCAACCAAATCAGGATCATTCAATGATTTGGCAAAGTCACGTAACGCTTGACTGGTGTCGGTAATGCCATAAAAACTACCTTCAAACCAGGGCGTGCCATATTGTTGCTGCAATTTTCTGGCTACATTGACCATCGCTTTGGAGCATACCATCATGTTAACTTCGGCTTTGTGCATGGTTTGCACTTCGCGAAAACGCGCATCGCCAGATAAGGTACATAAAACCCGCAAACCCAACTCATCCAACAATGGCAGCACCTGCCAAAATTCGCCGGCAATATTGTATTCGCCTACCAAATTCACATCGTGAACTGTGATGTTTGCGTGTTGTTCGTTTAGTGGCAGTGGGTCCGGTTCGCGCGTGCCGATCACATACTTAACCATCGCATCGCCCGCAATTCGATTGCCCAGGTTTTTAGTACCGTAAAAACCAGCGCTATCAATTGGCACCACGGGCACACCCCATTTTTCTTGGGAAGATTTACAAATCGCATTAATATCATCGCCAACCAAGGCAGGCACACAGGTGTTGTAGATAAAAACAGCCGGAGGATGATACGTATCTATGGCCTGTTTGATAGCATGGAACAGCCGTTTTTCGGAACGGCCCATGATGATATCCTGCTCGGTCAAATCGGTGGTCATACCAATCCGGTACAAGGTTGCTCCTGAAGAGCGCGTGCCACGGTTATCCCAAGAACTGCCCGCACACGCAATCGGCCCATGCACAATATGAGCAACATCCGCTATCGGCAATAACGCAATCTGGGCGCCATCAAACGCACAACCACCTGCTGAAGCCCCAGGCTTAGGCTTGGCACAACCGGATTTTTCCTTTTTGTTATGTTCACAAGCGGGTTCGTCTAAAAGTTCGGCTATGTCTTTAGTAGTTTTCATGGGCTTGACCGATTGATTTGTATATCTATACCTAAGCAAGTGATGTGCCATGATTTATGGTGTTGATTTGATTGATGTTAAACAAGAATTATTTGTATGAAAGCTTACATAATGAGAGCTAGATGCAACAAACCCCCTTGCTATTGATTGAAAACTTCAGCCATTCAAGACAACAGGAAGCCGTGAAAAGTAACCATAATATTCGTTAGCTTAAAATCCAAAAAAGTAATCACTTAATGTCCGCACAGACCGAAAACTGTGACAAAAACTACAATAATTATTTCTGGTTTTAGGGTTATCTAGTAATTCAAATCGTTTGGACTATGCTCAAGTGACGATTATTTAGTTAACCGAAATATAGACTTGTTCTTGGAATTAGATCTTTAGCAGCCTGGCATCAAATCGTTCAGTATCGTGTTCGAGCCTTCCTTGAACAGCCAATTAGATAGTTATTATTAATTGTAAGACTCATTGCGACTAAATCGCCTCCACACGTTTAATGTTGTTTCAACAGGGAATTTGGCACGAACAGGGCTGCTCAACCCATGAGTTAATTGAGTGTGGTAATTATTCAACCTTGGAACCTTAATACCTATGAACACACAAGTCCTGGAAGGCGAATTAACCATCTTTACAGCCACTGAAATGAAACCAGCTTTACTCGCTATGCTTTATGCGGACAACGATGTAGAAATTAATCTTGCCAACATAATGGACATTGATGCAGCTGGTTTGCAACTGCTAATTTTACTCAAACGAGAAGCCGCCAGAATTGGTAAATCCCTTCGTTACGTCATGCACAGCAATGCCGTACTGGATTTAATAGAACTGGCTAACTTAACGAGTAGTTTCGGTGACCAGATTGTATTAGCCCACAATGAGGAATAATCGCCATGAGTTTAGATAAAGACATGCAGGATGCTTTGCTTACCTTTACCATCGAAAGTACAGAATTACTGGAGAATATGGAAAGTGGCTTACTTGAGCTGGAAAACATCGAGGAGCCTTCAGAAACCATTAACGATATTTTTCGAACAGCCCATACAATTAAAGGTTCAGCCGGATTATTCGGGCTTGATCATATAGTCCGCTTTACGCATGTGGTTGAAAGTGTTCTTGATAGATTGCGCGATGGCAAATTAACCATCTCAAAGAATTTAATCGCCGCCTTGCTACCCTGTTGCGATCACATTAATAGACTGATTACTGATATTTCTAACGGTAACCTTGAAGAAAATCATGAAGTTACTCATGATGGTAATATTCTGCTAGGAGTACTTCATCCTTATTTAGAAACCTCGCCTGCTCCGAAAACTGCTGTTGTACCCAATCAAACCACTACCGAATCCGTTGAAACCATTGCCGCTGATGATAAGGAAACCGGCAACTGGCATCTTTTTCTGCAGTTTAACGAAAGCTGCCTGCGTGACGGAATGGATCCATTTTCATTTATACGTTACTTGGGCACATTTGGCGAAATTCTCAACCTCACCACCTTTACCCATGAAATTCCTGAGGTTGAGGACATGGATCCTGAAAGCAATTATCTGGCTTTTGAGATTATCTTAAAAAGTGATGCCGACAAACAAAGCATCGAAAGTGTTTTTGATTTTGTTCAACAAGGCAGCCATATCCACATATTGCCGCTGGAAAACAGAATCCCGTATTACGTCGATTTGATAAATTCATTAACCGAAGACAATGCGCAACTGGGTGAATTGCTGTTAAAAAGTGGTGTCATCACCCAACGGGAATTGGACGAGGGCCTTCTGGCGCAAAAAGCCCAGAATAATTCCATTCAATCAGGTAACCGCATCGGTGAAATACTTGTTGAACAACAGGTTGTGCAGCAACCGATCGTCAGTGCTGCCATAGAAAAACAAAAGCAGCTTAAAGAGAGCAAAGTACGCGAGAATCAGAGCATTCGCGTTGATGCTGAACGCCTCGACAAGCTGATTGATCTGATTGGCGAACTGATTATTTCCTGTGCGGCCACCAGTCTCCGAGCATCGCAGCTTGGCGACACTATCTTAAAGGAATCCAACGCCAGCGTAATAAATCTGGTAGAGGAAGTACGCGAAAATGCCTTGCAGTTACGCATGGTGCCCATTGGAACAACGTTCAGCCGCTTCCAACGAGTGGTGCGCGACGTAAGTCAGGAGTTGGGCAAGGATATCAAGCTTGAGATCAGTGGTGCCGACACCGAAGTTGACAAATCAGTTGTGGAAAAAATCGGCGATCCTTTAATGCATTTGGTCCGTAACGCCATGGATCACGGCATTGAACGCGCGGAACTTCGAGACAAACGCGGCAAACCGGCACAAGGCACTTTAAAGCTTAACGCTTACCATAGCTCGGGCCATATCATCATAGAAGTTAGTGATGATGGCGGCGGACTGGACCGAGACAAAATTTTCGCTAAAGCGGTCGAACGAGAGTTGATTCAACCCGGTGCTGTGCTCAGTGATCAGGAAATCTACGCACTGATTTTCGAACCCGGATTTTCAACCGCTGATCAAGTTTCCAACCTGTCAGGGCGTGGGGTCGGCATGGATGTTGTCAAACGTAATATCACCGAACTGCGCGGCATCATTCATATCGACAGCCTGCCGGGTCAAGGTACCACTTTAAAAATCCAACTGCCGTTAACATTAGCGATTATTGATGGCTTTCTGGCTGGCGTTGCTGAATCGTCTTATGTCATCCCACTGGATCAGGTGGTCGAATGTGTGGCGCTTCCCATTGATGACCAGCGCGACTACATGGAATTGCGCGGCGAAGTACTACCGTTTATTCGTCTACGGCAGGTGTTTAATAAAACAGCCCCATTGTCGCGCAGACAAAACGTTATTGTTGTTGAATATCTGGGCTTCAAAGCCGGATTGGTTGTAGACCGATTAATGGGTGAACTGCAAACGGTTATCAAACCACTGGGGAAACTGTTCAGTCATGTTCAAGGTGTGGGTGGTTCCACTATTTTAGGCAGCGGCGAAGTGGCCTTGATTATTGACGTGCCCAGCCTGATCAGGCAACAGGAACAAAATGAACAGAAATTAAAAAACGCGCAGTCAACCGTGGCATAACAAATGACTGGTTTTAAAATATCATGAATTTAAACCAACCTTTTAACATGTTAAAAGAAATCCAATGATTAAGCACCAACCCATTACCTGACAGCAACTGCCATTGCTGTTGAAACAGAATTTTGGATTATCGGCACCGATTTACTCAGGTTATGGTTGGTTATGGCCTTGCCAGCAAACCATTAATCAGGAAAGCACGACACAGAGCATTGGCTCATTGGACTTACACACTAACCCGATACCAACTTACGCCACTGAGTTGGCTACAACCAATTGAACATGAATATGCTGAAGGGATGCCATAGTTAATGGACTGAAGTTATTATTTTTTAAGTTATTTTTTCACCGGAGAGTCAAATGAGCGTTTTAAATCTATTTACCAACCGTAAGCTTGCGGAGTCAGAAGCCATTGCCATCAAAGAGGTTGATCGCGTTGTCCAGAAGATTGTGGCCGGTCAATTGAATGAACGGATTAATCTGACCCAATTAGACGGCGGCATGAAGCAATTGGGAGATAGTGTTAATCGCATGCTTGATGCAATTCAACGACCAGTTAATATCGCTACCGACAGCATAGTTCTTATCGCTCAAGGCGAAATTCCGCCCAAGATGACCGACCTTTATACGGGCGATTTTAATAGCCTTAAAAATGGCATTAATGGCTGTATCGATAGCCTCAATGGATTGAATCAACAAATGCGCCACATGTCGGAACAACATGATCTGGGCGATATTGATGTCAAAATCGATGAAAGCCAATTCCATGGCTGTTATCAAGCCATGTCCAAGGGTGTCAATGACATGGTGGCCAGCCATATTGCCGTCAAGAAAAAAGCCATGACGGTTATCAAAGCGTTTGGCGAAGGTAACTTTGATGCGCCGATGGAAAAGCTGCCGGGTAAAAAGGCCTTTATCAACGACACTATTGAGCTGATGCGCGGCAATCTGAAAGGCTTTATCGCTGATATGAACCATATGAGCAAGCAGCATGATGCGGGCGATATAGACGTAATGATGGATGTCGGTAAATTCCACGGCGATTTCAGCGTGATGGCCAAAGGCGTCAATGAAATGGTGGCTGGACACATTGCCGTTAAGAAAAAAGCCATGGCGGTTATCAAAGCCTTTGGCGAAGGTGACTTTGATGCACCGATGGAAAAGCTGCCGGGTAAAAAGGCCTTTATCAACGACACTATTGAACTGATGCGTGGCAACCTGAAAGGATTTATCGCTGATATGAACCATATGAGCAAGGAGCATGATGCGGGTGATATTGATGTCATGATGGATGTCGGTAAATTTCATGGCGACTTTAGCGTGATGGCCAAGGGCGTCAATGAAATGGTGGCTGGACATATTGCCGTTAAGAAAAAAGCGATGGCTTGCATTAAAGAATTTGGCGAAGGTAATCTGGCAGCCCCTATGGAACAGCTACCAGGCAAGAAAGCGTTTATAAACGATGTGATAGAAGTGACACGTCAGCAGTTGAAGGACGCAGCATCCGAGGCCGCTATTGCAACCAGAATAAAAACCACGCTGGATAGTGCATCAGTCAACGTTATGATGGCAGACAACGACGGCATAATTCGATACATGAATTCATCTACCGAAAATTTGATGCGCAAAAGCGAAAGCAATATGCGTAAAGTTTTCCCGCAATTTAGTGCTGATAAAATTGTTGGTGCTAATTTTGATATTTTCCACAAAAATCCAAGCCACCAACGCAATTTATTAAGCAGCTTACGCAGCACCCATGTAACCCAAATCAATGTGGGTGAACTGGTTTTCAAACTAAGCGCCAGCCCGATCTATGCCCCTGACGGCGAACGAATCGGCAGTGTATTGGAATGGATAGATCGAACTGTGGAGGTTTTTGCTGAAAACGAAATCGCTAAACTGGTCTCAGAAGCCGCTTCCGGTGATTTCTCAGGGCGAGTTACATTGGAAGGAAAAGAAGGTTTTTACAAACAATCTGCTGAGGGTCTGAATCAGATCGTCAGTGTGAGCGAGTCGGCAATCAACGATGTGTTGCGTGTCTTGGAATCAATAGAGCAAGGCGATTTGACTCAATCGGTTAACAAAGATTATCTGGGTGTATTTGGCCAGCTTAAAACTAATGTCAACAATACAGTACAGAAATTAGCTCAAACCATCAGTGAAGTTGTCAGTGCTGCCGACCAACTGGGCAATGCCTCCGCACAAATCAGCGCAACTTCGCAATCATTATCGCAGGCATCCAGTGAACAGGCAGCTGGCGTTGAGGAAACCAGCGCCAGTATTGAACAAATGGCGGCCAGCATTAACCAAAATTCGGAAAATGCCAAAATTACTGACGCCATGGCTGGTAAAGCCTCACAAGAAGCTACTCAAGGCAGCTCTGCCGTTAAAGAAACGGTAGAAGCTATGAAGGATATTGCCAAAAAGATCGGCATTATCGATGACATCGCCTACCAAACCAATATGTTGGCGCTTAATGCCGCCATTGAAGCGGCTAGAGCGGGTGATCACGGTAAAGGCTTCGCGGTGGTCGCTGCGGAAGTACGAAAACTGGCCGAACGCAGTCAGATAGCGGCACAAGAAATTGGTGAATTGGCGGACAACAGTGTAAAAACCGCTGAAAGTGCCGGTAAGCTATTGGATGAAATTGTCCCCAGCATCATTAAAACTTCAGATCTGGTTCAGGAAATTGCCGCTGCGTCATTAGAACAATCGACCGGCGTTGGCCAAGTCAACACGGCAATGAATCAAATGAACCAGATCACCCAGCAAAACGCCTCAGCTAGCGAACAGTTGGCGGCTACGGCCGAAGAGATGACCAGTCAGGCCGAACAACTGCAAAGCTTGATGAGTTTTTTCAAAATTGCCGGTAATGATTCTGCATTAGGTCAGTTAGTCCCCAAAGCACCAAGACGGGTGGAAAAATCGAAACTGGCCATGCCGGTTAAAAGCAATTCTGAAGTTGGCAACCCTGAATTCGATTTAAGTAAGTTCGAACGTTTTTAGGGGCGGATTATGACAAGCTTAGCAAAAACAGGCGAGCAAATGTCAGCTGCTCCGATAGCTCAAAAAACTGCCGACACCAGTCAATACCTTACCTTTGTTTTGTCCGGCGCTATGTATGCGCTGGATATTTTGCAAAGTAAGGAAATCATTGATTACGGAAACCTGACTGAAGTGCCCATGACGCCGTCTTTTGTATGTGGCGTCATCAATCTGCGCGGGCGGGTTGTCCCCGTGATTGACTTGGAAGCACGATTCGGCAAGGGCAATACCAAAATTGCCAAGCGTAGCTGCATAGTCATCGTTGAAACGGGTGATGATAATGACAGCGATGACACGCAGGACATCGGTATTGTTGTCGATGCGGTCAACGAAGTGATTGAAATCAGCCAACAGGATATTGAGCCTCCACCCAGTTTTGGTACCGGTATACGCCCTGACTTTATCAATGGCATGGCAAAAAGAAATGGTCAGTTCGTGATTCTGTTGAATGTAAATCATGTGTTATCGGTCGATGAGATGGCCACAATAAGCAAGGTCTCGGGTGGGTCGCTCAGCTATGGAAACCATTAATCAAGAAGGTAATTTCTATGCGTCTCTTGGCTCAATTGTCATTCAAAAACATGAATTCGCCTGGATAAAGGATTATCTGTACAAAAAATCCGGCATTGTGCTAAATGACAGCAAGCAGGCATTGGTTTCTGGACGTTTGGATAAGCGCTTGCGTCATTACGGCTTATCCAGCTACAGCGAATATTTTGGATGTCTGGATAAAGCAGGATTTGAGCAGGAAACCCTGATGGCCATTGATTTGCTGACCACCAATGAAACCTATTTTTTTAGGGAACCTAAACATTTCGATTTTCTCAGACATCACTTTTTCCCAAGCCATCCCGCCGGACGCCCCTTAAGAATTTGGAGTGCTGCCAGCTCCAGTGGAGAAGAAGCATACACCTTGGCTATGTTAGCTGCGGAATTTTCTAAAAGTATTCAATGGGAAATCATAGGCACGGATATTTCTACCCGAGTTCTGGACAAAGCCAGACAAGGCTTATATCCACTGCTGGCTATGGAAAAAATCCCTGTTCCACTGTTAAAAAAATACTGTTTGAAAGGCGTTGATGAATACGAAGGATTTATGCTGATAGATCCCATGCTACGCAGTCGCGTTAAATTTATCTACGCAAACTTGATTGAAACATTACCCGATTTAGGAAAATTTGATGTCATTTTTTTACGCAATGTCATGATTTATTTTGACATGCCAACCAAGGCGCGATTGGTCCAACGTATCCAGAATTATTTGCGCCCGGGAGGTTATTTTATCGTTAGCCATTCGGAATCGTTGAACGGTATAAAAAGCGACTTGAAGTTGGTTTCGCCGTCGATTTATCGTAAAACCACAGAGGTGTAATTTTTTAGTCATGTTGGGACAAGCCATAGACGTTTTTATAAAGCCGGGTGAGTTTTATTTCGGTGATCAGGAAATCCGGATTAAAACCATTTTGGGATCCTGTGTGGCCTTAACACTCTGGAATCCACGCCTGCATATTGGTGGCATGTGCCATTATATGCTGCCTACGTCAAACCAAGCTAAGCAGGACATTGTTCTGGATGGGCGTTATGCTGATAACGCTATGAAGTTGTTTATGAACGAGATTGAAAAAACCAACATGAACCCCGCCGATTTTGAAGTCAAAATGTTTGGCGGCGGTCTTCAGTTCGAGCGTGCTTCAGGCAGACCAGTTATTGATGTTTCAGAAAGGAATATTGAAAAAGGCCGGCAGCTGTTAAACGAATACGGATTTACCTTAAAGTCTCAACATTTGGGAGGAACAGGCTACCGTACCGTAGTTTTTGATATCAAAAGCGGAGATGTCTGGGTTAGATATGTCGAGAATTCAACAGGCGTGTAACATGACGACAAATACAATTAGAGTGTTGGTTGTTGATGATTCTGCCGTGGTACGACAGGTTGTCACATCTATATTAAACAAGGACCCGATTATTCAAGTCATTGGCACCGCCGCAGACCCGATTTTTGCAATGGAAAAAATGAACCGTGATTGGCCTGATGTGGTTATCCTTGATGTGGAAATGCCTCGTATGGACGGCATCACCTTCTTAAAGAAAATCATGTCTGTCCGGCCAACGCCGGTTATCATCTGTTCAACATTGACTGAACAAGGGGCGGCAACTTGGATGCAAGCCATAGCAGCTGGTGCCGTTGGCGTGGTAACCAAACCCAAGGCTGGTTTGAAAACGTTTCTGGAAATGGATGCCGGTGATCTTGTTTCAACGGTAAAAGCCGCCGCTTTGGCCGATATGCGCAATATGAAAGCATCGACCATGAGCCTTCGGGCGGTGCCGCCGAAACTGAATGCAGATGCCGTGATAACCTTGGATGGTCCCAGTCACGCAATGGCTGAAACCACGGATCGTATCGTTGCAATAGGAACATCCACCGGAGGAACTCTGGCACTTGAAGTGATACTAAGGGCTTTACCACGTGTATCACCGGGCATTATCATTGTTCAACACATGCCGGAAAAGTTTACCGGTGCCTTTGCCGCACGTCTCAATCAATATTGCGAAATCGAAGTCCTGGAAGCAAAACACGGTGATCGTGTCATTCCTGGCCGCGCGTTGATAGCGCCTGGCGGCAAACACATGACCCTAAAACGCAGCGGCGCTCAATACCTTGTTGAAATTTCTGACGGCCCTCCGGTGAACCGTCATCGGCCCTCTGTGGATGTGCTGTTTCGATCAGTCGCAAAATGGGCAGGCCGAAATGCGCTGGGCATCATAATGACTGGCATGGGTGATGACGGTGCGTGCGGACTTAAGGAAATGCGCGATGCCGGCGCTAAAACAGCCGCTCAGGATGAAAAAACCTGTGTCGTGTATGGTATGCCGAAAGAAGCCGTTAAACTGAACGCAGTAGAACAGGTAATTCCTTTGAATTCCATAGCCGAATTGATCGTGCGATTTAACCAGAGTGTATTAAGGCTAAAGTAGATTATTATTCTGACGCCTTAGCTAAAAATCTTATTGATAACACCCTCATCAAATCGAGGGTGTTAGCTTTTAGCCGGGTTCATCATAGTTTAAAATCAATTAATGATGATGCTCTTTATCTTGTTTACGTTTTAAACTTTCAAAAATTTTCCGGTTTTTGGCTGCCTGTGTCGCTTCCGTTACTTCTGGTTCGTCATCGATATCATCAAAATCCATCAATAACTTACCTACTTTTTGCCACTTTTCAAAGAGACATGTTTTTTGATGTTTGCTCAATAATTCAGGATTTTCGCTATCGCTTTGCGTATCTTCCTGCAGTTTGGTCAGTTTAGCCAGAAGCTCTTCTACGATTGATTTATATTCACTGTTCATCGTCTTGTACTATGTAAGTTGGTGCAGAGGGTTGTTAAAAAAGAGTTAGTGCTATTATGTCCAAACACCTTGTTTACCTTAGATTGTTTGTATTGGTAGCCACGCTCAATCTTTACCAAAAAATCTGGACTTTGGATTGTTACCAAATAGTCATTTGATAACAATCCCGATGGCTTAAGCAGGTTTGCTTAAACCCGCAACAGCGCCTTAGCCATTTTTTCAGACAGTTGCTCTTCCACAAATTGTGGTTCATTAGGTGGATACAATTCCACTTCATCCAGTTCAAAGTTGTATTCTTTGCCCAGAGCAATCAGCTCACGGATTTTTTGTACACCTAACAGTTTTTCTTTCAATTCTGAGTCGGTTTTTGCCAGTTCAGAAAACGCTTTTATTTGTTGAATTGCCATAGAGGTTACTCCTATAGTTTTTGTTTACTTTGAAAAATCAAAGTGTGGTTGTTGAAAAATAGTTACAGTGCTTAAACACTGTAAGGGGTATGGATCCAATCTTTTAGTACAGCAACATCGCGTTCCGGTAAATAAGAAAAGTCACCGATGATGTCTTTGTATACGGCAACACCGCAATTGGGTTGTACCAGCTTGCCTTTCACCATGTAAAAAAACCAGGCAAATGGATAGCCGGCTTGGCGATCAAAGCGGCTGATCAGGTTATGCAGTGCCACGCCTCTTTTGCCATTAATGTCTTCCAATTGCAGTACGTTTTTTTGTTGGGTGTTGATGATTTCCACGTTGATTATCTGTTCGCCAAACCGACCCGTATTGCGATAAGGCCGGATGATCCAGTCATCGCTCAGGTGATTTTTTTGTTGGGCGCTACTGCGATTCCAATCATCTAAAAATCGTTGCGCAGGGTGTTCTTCAACGTGGTATTTATTGATTTCATCCATGAAAATCGCCACATCAGTTTTACGTCGATAAGAATAACGAGGCGTCCCGACCCAGGATGAAGTTATACATTCCGGATCCAATGGATCAATAAATTCTTCCAAATCTTCCGGCGGATTAAACTCATCAACCAGATACCTATCCGGGATTTCAAAGGTTTTATCAATATCAATCTGTACAAAATCTTCAGCCTTAGCACCCGTTTGCACAACAAAATGCAAGGTATTACCGGTTTGCCTGGTTGCGATCAGCTTTTGTTGCAGTGCATGCTCAATCAAGGTTTGCAGATTTTTACCGCAGTTGATGTACGTGCGCTCGGTCCATTCCACAAGGTCATTAGCAATGCGCTCGCCTACGCTATCTATTACACCGCCCAACCGATACCATTCCGCGCCAGTTTTAGCCAAGCGCATGGGATAATCAGGGTTAAGTGCTTGTAAGGTAGCGAGTAATAATTGATCATCTGCATCAGGCGGGATATTTTTGCAAATCTTCGCCAGTTGCTGTCCATCCAGTTGAAAAGTTTGCTCAGCCATAATTAGTCTTCCGAATTTTGTTGCTCTGGTAGCCCTTGGGTGTAGACAGACCAACGTTCTTTCGCAGCAGCTCTCACATCAGGCTCAGGATCGTCCAGCAAACAAGCCAATGCAGAGGGATTTACGCGCTGCACCACGGTATATCTGACCACCCAATCCGGGTCATTCAGCATTAACACAGCATCGTCCGCACTCATGCGCTCAGCAACAATCCGCCTGACTTCCGGCGCATCGTCGTGAGCCATCAAGCCTAAGCTGACTTCCGGTAAGCGCTCTGCAACGACTTTACGCACCTGCAAATCTTTATCGCGAATAAACCGGAACAATCGGCCTATGGGCAAGCGTCTGGCAACGGTTAGCCTGACGATGTAATCTCGATCGTTTGCCAGTTTTTCCAATTCATCGTACGCAATTCGGTCAGCAACCGTCATACGCACTTCGCGGTCTGGATCGTCAATGAGTTGACTAAGTTGATTTTGCGGCAGCCGATAAGCCACTGCGCGCCGCACAACTTCATCCTCATCAAAAACCAACTGAGCTAAAGCCTTTTGCGGTGCGTAACGTACTGCTATTGCCCGCCTTTCCCAAAACACATCTTGCAAATATTGCTCTGCATAACCCGGATTCACCCGAAAAAAACGGTCTATTTGCCGGCCGCTTTCTACAAACACACAGGTATCTCCAGGCATGCAGCGCCCCATCAGCAGGGTTTTGCCACGAAATGGACATAAACTGCAATCCGCTATTGGCACACTTACAGGCGTTTCACGACCGGTCATACTGGCTACCGTTTAGTCAGGGATAATTTCCGCCACGACCACACCGGTCGCAACCTGTTGATCACTGGTCAGGCATAAACAATGCTCCCGCCCGTCAATCAAATACAGATTAAAATCCGGGTATTCACTCACTGGTGTGTTATTCGGCAAATCGTCATCCATACAAAAGGTGAAATGGATGTTTTGATATTGCTGTCTTAGAACGGATGCGGTTTCATCTGTCAGACCGGAGGATACAATTTCGGCTGCTATGTCATTCAGTTGCTCAGTGGTGATCATGCACTCGCCTCCCGTACAAACTTAAATCGGTCAGCGATATCAATACCCATTGCTTTGGCTAGCCAAGGTGGCGGGGTACCGCCGATGACTTCTTGAAGTTCTTGAATAACTTCATTAATGCTTTTAACGTCAGGCAGTTTGATAGGATGTATGCAAAGTTTGACAATTTTTGCTGCCGCCGGTCCGCCCACTGCTGACGTGTACAGCACCTGACAATCTTGAATTAACTCAGCTTTATAGAGATTTTTATCATCAACCTCTAAACCTTCCGGTATCTCTGCATTACGCAAACCGATTAAACGGGATTCGTCTGCTGAGACCTGAAAGATCATAAACTGCGGGCAGGAACCGAAATGGCCGTCCACGTTAATACTATCGGTACTGGTGATAGCGATACGTACCGATCCAGGCATGTTCACTTCAACTTCTGGCGCTGAAGCCTCGGTGGCTACATTCGCCGATTTCAGGATGGTTAGGGCTTGTTGCAGGAGCATTACATCCATCTGACTGAACTCACCATCGTGAGCACTTTTAAAAGTATCCAGCGTAATGGCATCAATCTTTTGTTCAGTGATGGGTAAGTCTATGCAATTCAGCAGCACAGACATAAGTCGCTTGGCGTTTGTATCGGGCAAAGCGTGTGCCGCCAGCCCGATACGTAAAGCCAGTTCTCTTGGGAGTTTGGCCTGGCTGTCCATAATCTTAAGCCGGAATAGGCAAGATACAGTTATCGATTGGACAAACCTTAACGCATTGTGGTTTGTCGAAATCGCCTTCACATTCGGTACAGGTTTTTTTATCAATTTTAAAAACGACTGCACCTTCAGTGATTGAGTCGGTTGGGCATACAGGTAAACAGTCGCCACAAGAAATACAGTCTGCTTCAACAATATATAAGGCCATGATTATTCTCCTGAATCTAAACGTTTTGCGCGCAAGGTAATCGGAAAATCAGGTTGTGCTATAGGGTCGAAGTAGTATTTTGAACCGTCGCTAAGCAGCACTTCACCGCCCCATTTATCGGGGCTGTCAAATTCAACGGATTCTGCGACTTCTTCCAAATCTTTTTTTGGTACGTAGAAGACTAATTTGCCCTCGGCGTTTTTTTTCAGCATGACACTGGGCATTATGATTCTCCGATATGCGCATTAAAAATGTGGGAGCGACTTAGCCGCCCCCACTTTTACTTGATATAACTTAGCGAATTAAATCGTAGTTATAGTCGGTGGTTCCCATGCCTTTGGTTTCTTTATCCAACTGCTCTAGTACAGCGTTAACCAAGGTGGTCAGCAAATAGATGCCGCCTTCGTAACCTAAGGTTGTCATTCTGTGCAGATGGTGTCTGTCAAAGATTGGGAAACCAATGCGGATTAATGGCACTTCAAACTCTTCACCTTTATAAAAGGTGTCACGTTGAATAAACTTGCCATAGGAGTTACCGATCATAAAGTCCGGTTTGTTAGTGAATACTAATGAGCGGAAATGCCATAAATCACGACCCGTATGAAGTTGCGTGTTTTTGCCGTACGGTGATTCATCAAGCATTTTTTGCATGGCTTTTTGCCAGCGTTTGTTCGCATGATTACACAACACATCGGTTGGCTCTGCACCCAACTCCAACAAGAATTTGGTCATACCCATTACAAAATCCGCATCACCGTATAACGCAAACTTCTTGCCATGCATCCAGGCGTGAGAGTCAGTCATCATATCAACTAAACGGCCGCGTTCTAATTCCAAAGATGCAGGGATCGGTTTACCTGTTAATTCAGAGATTTTCATCAAGAATTTATCGGTCCATTCCAAGCCCATTGGAATATCAATAGCAGTAGCAGGTTGATGCCAGATGTTTTGCACAAACTTTTTGGTTTTTTCCAACTGCCAAGGTTGTAACAAGATGGTGTCAATTGCGTTTGGCGCATCTTTTACTTCAGCTTGTGTGGTGCCGCCAGCGTACATACGGAATGAACCATCGGCAGGCGTATCCAACACTTCGGATGGATCGCTTAGCAATGTGTAATCAACACCCATTTCTTTCATCATGCGATGAATGACACGGTAATTACCCAGGTAAGTTTCAAAACCAGGCACAAAATTGATCTTGCCATTGGAGCCAACGACCTTATCTGTCATAAAGTTCAAGGTAAAATACTTGATCATACCTTCAAACATATTGTCCCAGCCAGTTGTGTGACTACCAACGAAACTTGGTGTATGGGCGTAAGGAGTTGGAAATTCCTGCTCGATATGTCCGGCTTTTTTAGCGTTGTTGATAAACGCATTCAAGTCGTCACCGATAACTTCAGCCATACAAGTGGTAGATACGGCAATGATGTCAGGTTTGTACAATGCTTTGGCATTTTCCAAACCGGCAAACATGTTCTTTTGACCACCAAAAACCGCCGCATCTTCAGTCATAGAGTCAGAAACGCACGCAACTGGCTCTTTAAAATGACGGTTAAAATAAGTTCGAAAATAGGCTACACAACCTTGAGAACCATGGACATACGGCATAGTCTTTTCAAAACCCAGAGCACAAAGCACTGCCCCTAAGGGTTGGCAGGCCTTGGCCGGGTTAACTGTTAAAGCTTCGCGGTTAAAATTGAGATCTTGGTAT
>Ga0208264_1000063_pt1 | contig 71857 bp, 71 predicted proteins | sample LakWasMet31_HOW6_2_FD_183873 | JGI IMG/M metagenome (GOLD analysis project Ga0208264, IMG submission 183873) | Freshwater sediment methanotrophic microbial communities from Lake Washington under simulated oxygen tension - Sediment Metagenome... | ecosystem: Environmental > Aquatic > Freshwater >... | reverse complement strand
CGATCAATTGCGCCGTGGCCCTGATCGTCGTAACCGACTGGACCACGACATATTTTTGTCCCCATTCCTCGATCGTGACATAAAGCACCGCGTCCGCGCCGATGATGTCGCGGATTTTTTTGAGCGCGACGCCATGCATCTCTTCCGCCGACGGCAGGCCGTTTTCTTTCATATACGCATCGACCACGGCCACCGGGTACACATAATAGCCGCACTCGGCCAAAGGCCGGGTAATCGTCGATAAATAGCTGTACGGCGCGTTCACGTCGGTCGTCTGGTTCAAGGGCGGCAGCACCAGAATCGAGCGCGGACGGTGGCTGCGAAACAACGAATAATCGAACGGCGGCGTGGCTGCGCAACCGGTGATCGTGATCAACAGCAGGGCAAGCCAGCATTGCAAAATCGGATGGACGGATTTCATTTTTTTAACCTGCCTAGCATGCCGTCAACAAAGGTCGCCGACTCCGGAAACAGCTTTTTCTCGGTTTCGAATTCGAGCACGGCCGCGTGCGTATCGCTCTGCAAAAAATACAAATAGCCAAGATGCGCATGCAGTCCGGGCGGCACGGGCTTGCCCGCCTCGCCCGCCTTGCCGATGTCTTCGCGGAGTTTGGCGATCTGAGTCGCAGGATCGGCCGAGCCGGGCTCTGCATACATCTGATAGATCAGATCTTCGTACTCGCCCCAATAATAGAGTGACGGCGCGGGAGCGCAGCCCGATAACGCCAGAAAGCAGAACGCCAATCCTAACGGCTTAACGATGGTCGCCATTGGCCGTGCTCCATGCCTTCGATCAAACGGTTGACCGCCTCCATGATCGCAAGATTCAGCACCTTGCCGTTCAGCGTCGCATCGTAGCCGGCCTGCGAACCGAAACCGATCACTTCGCGGTTGCTCAGCTCATATTCCCCGGCGCCCTGCACCGAATAAATGATCTTCGAGGTTTTGACATCGACCACATTCAAGGCGACCTTGGTATAGGCGACTTGGGTTTTGCCGTAGCCGAGAATGCCGAACAGTTGCGTATCGCCGGTCGTGCGCCGGCCGAATTCGGTCACATCACCGGTCAACACCACCTCGGCGCCTTCCAGTTGCTGCTCCGCACCTCTGATCTTGGCTTCCTGACCGATCTCTTCCATGTTTTCCCGATCGACCACATCAAAGCGTCCTGATTGCTGTAGATGCGTTTTCAGAATCGTCTTGGCCTGGCTGCCCAATTGATCGAAGCCGTCGGAGAATATGCCGCGCATATAGGCGGAACGGTTTTGGAACTTGCCGACAGTCAGAACATGCTTGACGCCCTGATAAGCGGTCATCGAAGACGGCACGGTTTCCGGCGTCAATGCCCGATGCGATTCGCTCGCACAGCCTGACAGCAATGCCAACAGCAAGGGAAAAATAAAGTACCAAACCCTTTTTTTGTCATTCAGTAACGGCGACATAACATTTATCCTGAGTGTTGTTGAGTTATTTTCTATTAGACCATTTGGCTAAGAGTATATCCATTCGGAACATTAACGCTCGAAGAGAACAGAGGAAGCGAACACGCCTTACGACATCGTAACGCAGGAGACTGGGCTTCATTATCCGCCGCTTCGCGCATCACCCCGACGATGGCTCTCCTGAGTTCGGCGTACAAGATGGACTGAAACGACTCGGCGCTGCCGGCCATTTTGTCGTAGATCCCTATCGACAATAAAGTCGGCGATTTCATCGAGCCCCTGACAAAAAAAATGGCGGGTTAAAAACCCGCCATTTGATTCAGAATCAGGAATCGCCGCCCGATTCGTGGTGAACGCTTTCCGCCGGAGCCGGCTTCGATTCGGCTTCGGGACGCGTTGGGCGCTCCGGTTGTGCCGCAGGCTCCTGATGCGATCCGCCGCCCTGAGCTTCTGCGGAGTCCCTCGCATAAGCCGGCGCTTCCGACTGGCCTACAGACTCGGCGCCGGCTTCGCCGCCGGCGACGCTCGCGTCCTGGCGTCTGTTGCCGGAATGTCTCGAACGGCGGCGCGGTCCGCGGCGCTTGCCGTTGGATGACCGTTTTTGCTCGCCGTTGGCGGCGGACGCCTCAGTCACTTGAGTCTCGGTTTCAAGCACGGCAACCGAGGTTTCCGCCGGCTGCTCGCCGGGCTCCAGGACCTGCGCCGACCGCTCTTGCGGGCGCTCGGCCGGCTTGCGTTGCTCGCGGGGCTCCCGTTGCTCGCGCGGTTCTCGTTGCTCGCGCGGTTCCCGTTGTTCGCGCGGTTCCCGTTGTTCGCGCGGTTCCCGTTGCTCGCGGGGTCCCTGCTGCTCGCGGGGAACCCGTTGCTCGCGGGGTTCCCGTTGCTCGCGGGGTTCCCTTTGCTCGCGGGGTTCCCGCTGCTCCCGAGGTTCCCGTTGTTCGCGCGGTTCCTGTGGTTCGCGCGGCGGACGCGGCGGACGCGCTTCCTGTTTACCTGCATGCTCCTTGCCGGGTTTCTTTTTGTTCCTGTCATGCCTTGCCGGTTTGCTCCTCTCGGCCGTTTGCTCCGGCTTCTCCTTCACGGGCTCCTCGGCCGGCTCTTTCGACGGGCCGACCAGCTTCTGCCAGAAGCGTTTGATCAAGCTGGCCGCTTCGCTCCGGTTCTGTACCGGCGCAGGCGAATCGGGCATGAACTCCTTGATCGCGGCTTTTTCTGTGCGCTGTCTCTCCTGCTGCGCAAATTCCGGAATCGAGATTTCCTCGGCCTTGATCTGCTGGTAGCTGGATTTTTCTTCGCCCGCGTCTTTCTCCTTGATGCGCTCGATGTCGTAGGCCGGGGTTTCCAGGTGTTTGCTCGGCAGCACGACGATATCGACTTTCAGGCGGTTTTCGATCTGCTCGATGTTGTTGCGTTTTTCATTCAGCAAAAAGGTCGCGCAATCGATCGGCAGATGCGCGATGACCTTTTCGGTGCCCTTCTTCATCGCTTCTTCTTCGATGATGCGCAGCACCGACAGGGCGACCGATTCGACATTGCGGATCGAGCCCTGACCCTTGCAGCGCGGGCACGTCAATTGGGTCGAATCGTCGAGCGACGGACGCATCCGTTGCCGGGACATTTCGAGCAGGCCGAAGCGCGAGATGCGGCCGGTCTGGATGCGGGCGCGATCGATCTTTAGCGCATCGCGCAGGCGGTTTTCGACGGAGCGCTGGTTCTTGCTCGACATCATGTCGATGAAGTCGATCACGAACAGGCCGCCGGAGTCGCGCAGGCGCAATTGGCGGGCGATTTCGTCGCAGGCTTCGAGGTTGGTGTTCAGCGCGGTTTCTTCAATGTCGCTGCCCTTGGTCGCGCGCGCCGAGTTGATGTCGATCGAGGTCAACGCCTCGGTATGGTCGATCACCAACGCGCCGCCGGAAGGCAAGGGCACTTCGCGGCCGTAAGCGAGTTCGATCTGCGATTCGATCTGATAGCGGCTGAACAGCGGCACCGAATCCTGGTAGAGCTTGGCCTTGGGCAGGAAATGCGGCATTACCTGCTTCAGGAAGTTTTTGACCAGGTGGAACGACTCTTCGTTATCGATCAGGATTTCGTCGATGTTGCCGCGCAAATGGTCGCGCAGCGCGCGGATGATCACGTTGCTTTCCTGAAACACCAGAAAAGGCGCGCTCTGCTCGGTCGAAGACCGTTCGATCGCTTCCCACAACTGCATCAGGTAGTTCAAGTCCCATTGCAGTTCCTCGGCATTCTTGCCGCAACCGGCCGTGCGCACGATCAGACCCATGCTGTCCGGAATTTCGAGCGCGGCCATCACCTCGCGCAGTTCGCTGCGGGTGTCGCCTTCGATGCGGCGGGAGATGCCGCCGGCCTTCGGATTGTTCGGCATCAGGACCAGATAGGTGCCGGCCAGACTGATGTAGGTGGTTAGCGCGGCGCCTTTGTTGCCGCGTTCTTCCTTTTCGATCTGCACCAGGATTTCCTGGCCTTCCCTCAGTTGGTTCTTGATCGACTTGCGGCCGCCGCCTTCGCTCTCGCCTTCTTCCGGGGCATGCCGGTAGGCCGGTGAAATTTCCTTGAACGGCAGGAAGCCGTGTTTTTCGGCGCCGTAATTGATGAAAGCCGCTTCCAGGCTCGGTTCGACGCGGGTGATGATGCCTTTGTAAATATTCGATTTTTTCTGTTCTTTTGAAGGAACCTCTATGTCAAAATCATAGAGTTTTTGACCATCTACCAAAGCGACCCGCAATTCTTCCGCCTGCGTGGCATTGATAAGCATTCTTTTCATTTTGTATCCTTGTTTATATCCTGCTCCTTGGTCAGATTTTACTCTGTAGACTGAACGCTGTCTTTTAGCTGGTCCGGCTCGGCGAAACGCATCGACTCTTCGGCGTTTGCGGCTTTCGGCATGTTTGGCTTGACATCGCTGGCTTATTCGCGGGATCGAGGCTTTGCCTCTCGCCCGGTCTTTCCGATGCTGGAAAGAGCTGCCGGATTAAAAGCGCCTCATGCTAGGCGGTTGACATGTTTTTTCGATCGTCTTGGTGGTAAATTCTGTCTTCAACAGGTGTTATCAATCGTTCTTTATAATCGTTATTGTTACGGGCGAGCTAGCGCCAGCAAATGCTTCGCCATCAAGGATATGCGCGCTTGGCTGATCTTCTTGACGGCGGTTCGGGGCGGTTTCCTCATCGAAAATCCGCCGGGAAAAGAGTAATTCTTATACTATAGCCAGCTTAATATAACAACCTTATTGCTTCACATCAATTTAAACAATCAATCCGAGTGTGATACTGGTATCATTTACTGCATGAAAACAGACTCCGCAACCGCATCTCCCACCGTTCAACTGGTCGAAATCACCGAAGATAACAACGACCAGCGCATCGACAATTTTTTGCTGACCCGCCTGAAAGGCGTGCCGAAAAGCCGCATTTACCGTATCGTCCGTAAAGGCGAGGTGCGGGTCAACAAGGGCCGCGTCGACGTGAGTTACCGGCTAATGACCGGCGACATCGTCAGAATTCCGCCGGTCCGGGTCGCCGAAAAAACCGAGCAGACCTTCGTGCCGCAAACCTTGCGGGACGCGCTGCAAAACGGGATTCTATACGAAGACGAAGGCTTCATGGTAATCAACAAGCCGGCGGGGTTCCCGGTGCATGGCGGCAGCGGCATCGATTCCGGCATCATCGAAGGCTTGCGCCGGCTTCGGCCCGAGGCGACGTTTCTGGAACTGGTGCATCGGCTCGACCGGGATACCTCGGGCTGCCTGATTATCGCGAAAAAGCGCAGCGCCTTGCGCAGGCTGCATGAATTGTTCCGCGACGATCATGTGCACAAGACCTATCTGGCGCTGTTGGCCGGGCAATGGGCGCGCAAAAAGTTGATCGTGAATGCGCCTCTGCTCAAAAATGTCAGCAAGGGCGGCGAGCGCATCGTGGTGGTCAGTCAGGCCGGCAAAGAGGCCGAAACGCTGTTCAGGCGCATCAAATTATTCAAAAACTCGACCTTGGTCGAGGCCTCGCCGAAAACCGGCCGCACCCATCAAATCCGGGTGCATGCGGCCTGGCTCGGGCACCCGATCGTCGGCGACGACCGCTACGGCCTTAGCGATGTCAACAAAACATTTTACGGCAAAGGTTACAAACGGATGTTTCTGCATGCGCGGGAACTGACGTTTGAACACCCCGTTACAGGGAAGCCGATCACATTCGAGGCGCCTTTGCCGCCGCCATTGCAGGACTTGTTGGACCATGAAGAAGCGGTTTGATTTATTGATTTTCGATTGGGACGGCACGCTGATGGACTCGATCGGCTGGATCGTGCATTGCATGCAGACCGCCGCCGAACAACTCGGCTGTGAAGTTCCGACGCCCGCGGCCGCGAAGGATGTGATCGGCCTCAGCCTCATTCGCGCGATGGACACCTTGTTTCCGGGCGCAAGCCCCGAGCTTCGGGAACAATTGGTGCGCGCCTACGGTCAAGAGTATGCGTCCAGGCCCTTGGGCCCCGGCGACTTGTTCGCGGGCGTCCGGGACATGCTGGAGGAATTGAACGGCGCGGGCTACCGGCTGGCGGTCGCAACCGGGAAGACACGCGCCGGCTTGCAAAAAGCCTTGCAGGCGACCGGCACCGAAGACCTTTTTTACATCACCCGCGCGGCGGATGAGACCGCTTCCAAACCCGATCCGCTGATGTTGTTGGAAATCATGAATCATGTCGATGTGGCGCCCGAACGAACACTGATGATCGGCGATTCGATTCATGACTTGCAAATGGCGCAAAACGCCCAAATATCCGCGATCGGCGTTTCCTGCGGCGCACATTCGGAACAAATACTGCAACAATACCGGCCGTTGCTATGCTTACAGCAACCGACCGAGCTGCTGAATATCATTTGAGGTAACCATGACAGAAAATCAACAAGACAAAGCGAATGCGAGTCCAACCGGCGAGCCGGGTTGGGAGCGGGCCGTGATCGAAAAAGTCGCGCTGGCCGCGATCGCGGAACAGGCCAAGGCGCGGCGCTGGGGCATCATTTTCAAATCCGCGACCTTTTTATATCTGACCGCGCTGCTCGGCATCGCACTGCTGCCGCAGTTGAAAAAGGACATCGGCAGCGACGACGGCGACCATACCGCGGTGATCGATGTGGTCGGCATGATCGCGGAAGACAAAGGCGCAAACGCCGATGCGATCATCAAGAGCCTACGCAAGGCGTTCAAGGACGAGCATACCAAAGGCGTGATTCTGCATTCGAACTCGCCGGGCGGCAGTCCGGTGCAGTCGCATATGGTCTATGAAGAAATCCGCAAACTGAAGCAAGAATATCCGAAAACGCCGGTCTATGCGGTAGTCGGCGATATTTGCGCCTCGGGCTGCTATTACATCGCCTCGGCCAGCGACAAGATTTTCGTCAGCCCGGCCAGCCTGATCGGCTCGATCGGCGTGATCATGGACGGCTTCGGCTTTGTCGACACGATGCAAAAATTCGGCGTCGAGCGGCGGGTGCTGACCGCGGGCGCGCATAAGGCGATGCTCGATCCGTTTTCACCGCGCAAGGAAGATGAAACCCAGTTCATGCAAAAATTGCTCGACCAGGTGCATCAGCAGTTTATCAAAGCCGTCAAGGACGGCCGCGGCAAGCGCCTGAAAGAGGCGCCGGATTTATTTTCCGGCCTGATCTGGACCGGCGAGGAAGGCATCAATCTCGGCGTCGCGGACGCCTACGGCAATGACGATTCGGTCGCTAAAGACATCATCGGCGCCAAAAAGCTGGTCGACTTTACCGAGCAAGACAGCCTGCTTGAAAAGATAGCCGGCAAGCTGGGGGCTTCGTTCGGCCATGCGCTCGGCAGCGTGTTAGAGAACTGGGAGCTGAAATAGCCGGTTCAGGGCTTATTCAGCCAGTGGGTTTAATATTGGCTTCATAAATTAATCGTTTTTTCAGTTCAATGCCTGCCGCTCCGAAAGCACGAAAGAGTAGGTGGGCGAACGTCGGTTCCGGATTATTATGAAACAGTTCACCTTGTTGTTCGTGTTAGGCGCAGTACTGGTCGGTCATGCGGCGGCCGATGACTTCATGGTCAGAATCAGCCTCGACCAGGCCACGCGGCAGGTGCTCGGCAGCGGCAATCACCGCGTGCTGGGCGCGCAAACGATCATGATCGACGGCCGCGAAGTGCATGTGATCAAGGTGCTGACGCCCGACGGACGCATTCGTTATTTTCGGATCGACGCCGAAACCGGCGCGCCGCTGGGTTAATCGTCGAGGAGCAAAAGAACCATCATGCGTATTCTGGTAGTTGAAGACGAACAACAATTGTGCGAGCAAATTCAGCATTTCCTGGCCGACAAAGGCTTCGCGGTCGATAAGGCGCACACCGGCCGCGACGGTTTTTTCATGGGCAAGGAATATCCGATCGACGCCGCGATCATCGATATCGGCCTGCCCGATTTCTCGGGGATAGAGCTGATCCAGCGCCTGCGCAAAAGCAAGGTGGCCGTGCCGATCCTGATCCTGACCGCGCGCAGCCGCTGGCAGGAAAAGGTCGAAGGCCTCGAAGCCGGCGCGGACGATTATCTGGTCAAGCCGTTTCATTACGAGGAGCTGCTGGCAAGGATCAATGCCCTGCTCAGACGTTCGGTCGGCCAGGCGCATCCGGTGTTGATCCACGATAATATCGAACTCGATACGGTCGCGCAGGAGGTCACCGTTTCCGGCGTCAAGCTCGAACTGACCGCCTACGAATACAAGGTGCTCGAATACCTGATGTTCAGGAAGGGCGAGCTGATCTCCAAATCGGTGCTGACCCAGCATATCTACGACGAGGATTTCGACCGCGACAGCAACGTGATCGAAGTGTTCATCGGCCGCCTGCGCAAAAAACTCGATCCCGACGGCACCCGCAAGCCGATCGAAACCTTGCGCGGGCGCGGTTACCGGATTCCGGTTGATCCCCCCTGAGCTTATTGCTCAATTTTAAGGGCACTAGGAGTTTCACTCTAATGTCACATTAAGTTTATCTCCCGCAAATTTTCTAGTTGGCCTCGTTCAATATCATCGGCAGAGATTGCCGTACAAATCTCGATGACTGCCGGATATTTTGGTCGGGCGAAGACTTTTTGCCCTGGAGTGTTACCGGTTAAATCAAGACGCATTTTGTATAGTTCAGGGTCACCTTCGCGCATTTCGTTGGTATGTGCTTTTGGTGATTGGCTGTAGTGGAGATTGAATACCCGTTCACGTGGTACGCCAAGTTCACGCCAACGCCCGTAGCTATCGCCCTGATTAATGCCGACCTGGAACCGGCCGTGTCGAATTCGGCCTACATAATGCGTAAAAGGAGCTTCGCCGTCCGAGATATCTGCGGCATGGTTGATCACCTTGATGACCCCGCCGGGGCATAAATGAAGCAAGCCCAGCGCGACGCCAGTTTTTGCGGTGGGACGATAGACATCGTTTTCGTCGATTGGCAGCGGTGGATGGGTGGTAATTTCCGGCTTTTTATCGCCGAATAGTTTCTCTAAATACTTTCTAGTACAAGCGAAGCGCCCAGACTCGACATCCTCGTCAGATAAGCCGAAAAATTCAGATACAAGCCAAGAACGACTAGCATTACCGGCTAAAAGAAGATGGACGTGCTCCGGCAATTTATCGGCAAAGGCTTTTCTTAGGGCTGCAAAGAAATTATAGACTCCCTGCTCGATGCGGTTTGCCAGGTAACCCTCGAGATCTTCCACCGGAATGGTCAGTTCACAAGCAATTTTTTGCCCTTCCCGACTCAACAAGTCAATCTTTTCAATACCGCTGGCATTGGGCAATTCACCTCGCTCCCAAAGCGGACGCAGTCTTGCCATCAACATCAAGGTGTTGGTCGCGGCCGCCTGGGTTTTTTCCAGAAACATTTCCGAGCCTGCAAAATCGTCCGCATCGAGTGGACGAGTAAAACCTATTTTATGCTTACGGCAGAGGTCCAAATTGTGCAAGAACACCCGATAGGCAAGATTTTCAAGTAAATTTTCTCCACCTAGAAATTTATCACCTGCCGCACCGAAGTGTTCGAACACCTTTTCCCAGCCTTCATCATCTTCTTCCGCATTGGGGAGTCTGTAAAATCCGAAATCAAAGTCCGCCGTTCCGCCGCCGAAATCGAAAACGCCGTATGCGACACCGTCGACAGTCGGTTCAATCGCTAAATGCTGTAGCGCGGTCGCAGCGTAAGCGGCCGGCTCGGAAGCGCATTCTTCTATAGAAAAGTTATCGAAGATGGAATGACCGATTAACGTGGCGGGCAAACTCCGTTGCAGGCCACGACGGAATGAAGCAAGAATTTTCTCCTTGACCTCCTTGGGATAGGCAATTGGAAAAGTCATGTAGTAACGCAGGAAAATGCCGCGCCCACGCCAGTTGATGGTCAACCCAAGAAACCAGGCATAGAGTTCCACCGGATCGAAAGGATCGTCACTGCTGACGTTCAACGGCTGTCCCTTGACGGGCATGCGCAAAGTGAGCGGTTCCAACTCATGCTCTAGTCTATTGATTTGATCGGTAAGCCGAAGACGACTACCATCGCCCTCGCGTAAAGCCCATTGCTTAATCTTGCTGAGTATACTGGCGACGACTTCGGGCTTGGTTTCGTTGTGGCGAAAATTGTGCTGCGCTTCGTGAGAGCAACGAACGTGGCTCCATTGCACGCAGGGACGGTAGGGCACGGACTGCCAAGCCTCGATTAATGCCGGAAAATCAATGATCTCGAGAACGGTCGGATTTTCATAATGTTCCGGCTTTTCCTTCTCCCAGAAATCCTTCACTCCGATGCGCAATAGTTTATATTTGCCATTATCGTCGTAGGCCACGACTGTGCTGCTGGTGCCGAAATCGATTGCCACATTCCAGTCTTTAACGTCATCGGCCGGGTTGCGACTACGTAAACCTTGTGCAGCCAGTACCTCCGCATCCATGCCACAAAACTCCCACAGCCCTTTGTTCGGATCGGTAAACTGTGCTGGTTCTAAAGGCGGCAATCGGCAAGAAAAGTGGTCGATATTTTTATAGACTTCCTTTAAATCTAGGTTCTGGAGCAATGGTGCAAGCAAATCGGCAGCATTTTGTTGTCCGCAAGCACGCAATTGCCATTGTTTGTTCATGGCGTGATAGATAAACTTTTCGTCCGAAATGCCGGAGGCAAAATCATTACAGCCGATGATCGCGCCAGTTGCAGATTTGTCGAGATTTCCTCTCATTCTGTCCAAATCTATACGGCCGTCTGCGCATAACCAGTAATCCTTGTTAAGCAAGCGATATGGTATTCCCTTCTGAAGGGGGTTGCCTAAGGCGCTGGAGAAGTCGGTTATTTCTTCCTTTTCTGGTAAACGCCATCCGTCCAACTGTTTGGTATTCAATTGAGAGAGTTTGCTTTCGCTTTTGCCATTAATAATATCGACGGCTTTTGAAATATCTGGATCAGCATCCCAAATTAAGCGAGTGGCGCTATCGTAAATCATAATCTGCGAATTGTTGACGTCTCCAATCCACCAGAATCGCTTTTCAGTCAATTTCTTGGCTAATCTGGCGGTTTCTTCGGCCAGATAGCTGGCGTATAAATAAGGAGGAATCATGTTTTGCATGAGGAATGATTGATTCGGTAATAGTGGGAATTTGACATCTGGGTTATCGATCGCTGATCCTGTCGGCCCGGTTGAAGTCATGTGGGCTTCGCCAAGTCGACGATGAACTAACTCTGCTGCCAGTTTTGTAAACAGAGCAATAGCTTCGATTTTCGTCATATTGGAAAGTCAGGTTTCTACAATTGGCTTTTTCTGTGTTTGGCCGCCGGCGTTCACAAGACCTGGCAGCCATTCGCCAAGAATTTTGTCACCGTTAGGCAGGCCGCGTTCGTGTTTCCGATAGTCAAAGTCCTCGCTCTGTTCCGCAAAGATCAGGCCGGCTTGTTTGTCATGCCAGATGAGATTATGGATGGCGAGGCTTGCGCCGAGCATTTGACGTTCATTGGGAGTGGCTGGCCGCCGCTGGTCTTTGCATCGGCTTGCCAATCGTTCCCAAAGGCGGAGGATTTGATCCCATTGCGCCGCCACGGCGATGACGCGAGCGAGTTGCCGTCCTTCAACAGCGTTGCTGTCGCCCAACCAATCCTCCGCCAATTCCACATCCGCCCGCACAAGCTGCAATAAGGTCAGTTCCGGAGCAAGTTCCTGGCGTAAGGTATCAGCAAACCGCTGATTGTCTTGTCGCATCGCTTGCACCGGCGAGGACCGGTGCTCAACCCCGGAAGGAACCGCCTTTGATTCGGCTTCCGAGTCGAGTTCTGCCGTTTCTTCCGGGTAAGCACCGTTAATTTCAAGGATCAACTTACGAACGCTCTTGTCTTCTTCCAGCAGATTGATAAGGTACGGATAGAAGTGCTGCTCAAGAAAACCAGAGCTAAACCCTTTTTCACATTCCTCATCTTGCGTTTTTTTATTAGGTTTCCGTCCATCATTACTCATACGTCTCCCTCAAGCAAATCGCGCATTTCGGCACGGACTTCCAGTTTGTGGGTTAATTGGCGACAGAATCCGAGAATTCGGCTACGGTCCTGTTCTGGAAGATTCTGTAATTGGCGTTTTTTCATCGCTACGGTGCTGGCGGAAGGCTCCGAAAAGGGAGATTGGATTGTCGGCGTTTGCAGATTGCCGGCCAACAATGACAGTTCATCGGGGCTAATAACCCCCCAGAAATTGCGGTAAATGGCCGGTAGAAAAGCGAAGAGATGCTCAATATCCTGCAGACGCAGCGCTTCGATTTGAGCCTGTAAGGCGGCTTTTTCTTGAATCAATTGTTGTTTCTCGGTGCGCAAACTTTCCATGGTTTCTTCATGCGCCTGAAGAACTCGCCCTCGTTCCGCGTCAAAAGCCTGATCGGTGTAATTGAAAGTGCTCTCCAGAACAGGCAGCATGGTATCCGTTAGCCATTTGCAATCGAAAATGTCTTCAGGTTTTGAACCGCGAACACCAGTAGCACGATGAAGCAGCGGTTCCCAGCGCAAAATTTGCCAACAGGTACAGCCCAGGGCGGTCAATGCTTCTGGGACGTCTTTCAAATAGCTGATAGCCGACCTCTCATAGACCAAATACAGTTCGACAGTCGCCAACTCACTGCCACTATTCAGGCGCTCACTTAATTCTTTTAATAGGTCTGGTATGCCTAGGGTTGAAGGCGACCAGTCTTCGCTATTGATCTTCTCACACATCCATTTTTTTTGAGCCAGTTGAAAGCAAGCTGCTCGATCCGGAAAAACAAAAAAGACTATTTTTTTCATAGTGATGTCATGCCTTCCTTATTGCCCGCTCAATTCCTGTACAGACTTACTTGCGGCATCAAGTTCTGAATAAATGCTTTTATTGTCTTTCTCCGGAGACATTGATTTTTCAGCATCAACCAGTTTTTTTTCGGTATCGGCTGCATCCGCGGGACTGAGCTTGCCCTCGAAATAAGCGACAACGTTCGCCATATCAGATGCTTTGTCAATAATGGATTTCAGGCGATCAGTGTTGAAATAATCAGGATTGCTGGCAGCCAATATCCATAGGTTTGCCATGGTGCCATCGGCGACATTGATTTTTTCATCCAGACCTTTGGCGCCTACTGCCAACCCGGCGATGATTTTGGCTTCGAATGAAATTTCGGCGGATCGCTGCGGGTCCAATTCAAAATTTCGAATGGCTTCCATGTAGTCATCAAAGTCATCAAACTGATCGGGGGTAATGCCTTTTTCTCCAGCCTGGATCGACCTGTCTCCCATGTCTTCTACTTTGTCATCAGGCGTGTAAATTTGGAAAATAACCAATAAAGCTTCAGCGATGCGGCCAACTGCTTTCAATATTTCCACGCCCTCTTTAAGGATAGGCGCGATTGTGGGCAGTACTTTGGCACAAAAACTTGAAATTGCAGGTCCAATAGCAGAAACTGTAGATACGATCATGTTGATCGCGGACGAAATTAGAGAGACGATCATTTATTTTTCCTTTTAAATTGAATCGAATTTTTGCAAGGTTTTAAAGACTTGAAATGCATTTGCCCGATCACCATCGATAAATTGATCGAACTCTGCGAGTGATATGCAAAGTTTTTCGACTGCTGTAGGGCAAGAGTTTTCCAGCATTTCCAAACTACTCTCATCGAAGCCGGGAAAACTGGCGCAGTCCAACAGTAGATTGGTCAGTAGGTGGCTTAATTTTGCCGCAGCCGAACCTAATCTTTGGCGCCATTCGTCAAATTGTTTCATTAGGCGCTCCCTGATTTTTTCACGCCGAGTAACTTCTCTGGCGTTGCCTCTGCCTTGATTGATCTTCAAGATCATGTTCAGCATCATTCCTCCCTGATATAGAAAATCCGCTAGAATTTCAGGGCTATCCATTTCATCGCATGCCGCCAGACAGGGTAATAGTTTGTTGCGCTGCAACCATAATTGCTGACAACCTCGACGCCTGATTTCAGATTCGGCAATTTCAGCGTTATCGGTTTTAGTGGCCTGATCGATTTTGACCCACACGGGCGCATGCCACCCGCCGCAGTAAATAATAGTCTCTCCCGGTTGCAGTTGCGGAAGAAATTCTTTCTGCTCATCCGACAGCCCCATTGCGTCACCGATGGAGTTTCGATCATCGGCGGCAAAAAGCCGATGCACAATCTTGGTGTTGGTATTCTTGATGACATCCGGCACCAGCTTGTTGGGAATCTGATCGGCTATAATCAAACCTTCGCCGTATTTACGGACTTCCGCCAACAAATTGGCAAACATCTCTACGCCCATTTTTTTTGGGCCTGAGCCACCCACTTCTGTTCGCGAAAGTAATCGGTGAGCTTCCTCTACTAAAGTCAGATGTTGAAATTTTGGTGTTTCCCGGTGACGTTGCTTCATACATTCCGCAAGACGGCCGATAATGAGGCCCATAAAAAGCGCCTTGTCCTGCTCGTCCTTGAGTTCTTCCAACTCGATGACAACGCGCCGGTCGATCAGTTGGTTAAAATCTAGTGAGTAGCGAGTATTGAGCATGCGCCCCTTTGTGCCCAGCGTCAGGCTGGTGAGACGAGCAACGAGGGACCCCCGGTACTTGTCTTCAAACTCCTTGCCCATGCCTTTCGATGTGATCACGGCGTCAAGCTCTGCAATCATATCCGCAAAAGTTGGCCAAACGGCGCTGCCCAGCGCCCAAGGGTCTTCAGTGAAAAAATGCTCTCCTGTATGCACATCCCATCCCTTGGTTTTATAGGCATTGATGATCGCTTCCTCAACTATGTAGGGCATGGCTGCTTCCATAGGGAAAACCGCCGCCAGCGTAGCATTTAGGGTGGCAATATGGCTCGCGAGATTTTGGTGTTTTGAAACGAGTTCAAAGGGGTTTAGACGGAAGGGAGTCAAGTCTTCGCATCCCAGGGTGTAATAATCAATTTCGACCCCTTGATTGTGAAGCGCCCGATATTCTGTCTTAGCGGGTTCGATTACGAGAAAGGGCAATTCGGATTCGAGGAGCAGTTTCATGCAGGTCGTGGTTTTGCCGGCACCGGTGACACCGGTCACAAAGACGTGTTTAGTCAATTCGGCAAGGGATAGATCAACATGCTTGTAAGGCAACGGGCGGCCATGCTGAATGATTTTTCCCAATTTGAGCACGCGGCTATCTTCTTTGGTTTTGCCCGTATTAAGTGCAAAATCCACGCATTTACGAATTTTCAACCCAGGCAGTTCAAGACTAGGCAGACCGGCAATCAAGGACACCTCTCGCGCAGTCAGCCATGTCGCACCCAACTGGATATTTTCTCGCTCATCAAATGGTGTACTGTGCGCTAATGCTCTGTTGTAGCGGTCTTTGCCGCGGGGAATTGTTTCGTCCTTTATACGCCTAAGCTGTAACAAGTCTGTATGATTGGCTCCAGGTTTCGTTTGGATTTTATGCACAATAAGTGGCGTTACACTTGTCTTATTCCCTTGAAAAATAGACAGGACACCACGCGAAAGTCTTTCATATGCCGCCTTGTTTTCAGCGCAGACATAAATAGCCGTCTGAAACATGCCTTTGCTACGCCCCTGCTGAAAGCGCTGAATTAGCGTTTCGCTCAAGTGTTTCTGCATTTCTTCGATGCGTTTATCAGTTCGTTCGCGAGTCAGAGCCACACTTTGTCCGCCAGATTTGCTTTCAGCTTGTGAGCTATTGGAACCGGAGGTATTGGATTCGGTTGTGCCCGTTGTATAAGATGTGCTTGTTCCTTCATTTGTCCCTTTGGTCGTGCTTACCCCTTTCGTTTTGCTCCAACTCTCCTCGCTTTTACCGTCGCTCGACGACTCGGCAAGGTTTTTGCTTGCGCCAGCGCTCTTGCTTCTGGATTCCGTTTTGGAGCTTCCTGCCGTGAAACTATCATTTTGGCCTTCGCTATGGGTGTGCTGCCACCCGGTATTTTCGGAATGCTGTACCGAATGTTTCATGTAGGCAGAGAGCTCGGTTGACAGGTCGTAAATCTGCTCCAATGCATCGCGAATTTGTATATCGGTACCCGGCTCGGCGATGAGAACTAGTTGCCAGGTTTCGCCCGTCAGACTGTTAGCGAGACGTTCAACTCCTTGAAAGTCTTCGTCATCCAATTTACCTTCTTCATTAAACGAAGGAACGCCGGTAACGAGGCCAAGATGTTTGCTCCCTGATAGAATCCGTGGAATTTTTATGTTGTCGTTGGTGATTTTCTCCAACTTGGCGCCCAGAAAATTGCCTTCAAACGATGCGCGAAAGGTCTTTCCTGCTTCGTGAATATCCGTATCTGGAATAGAACTGACGACGCCGACGTACAATTCGATGCCGTCAGGGCGACCGGAGAGAATGTACACGCCGGCACAATCGGTATTTTTTAAACATGAGAGGACATTGGCCATTGCCAGACGATATGAACCAGGTTTGCCTTCGCCAATTTCAGTCAGATGGAAAAGCCGATAGATAACTGTATCGTTCTGGTCAATCGCTAGACTATTCAGCCCCTCAAAATTCGGTGACTCCCAATTTATTTTAGGCATACTGGATACGGGTGGCAAAGCAAGCTCATTATCATCGATTTTCATATTACGTTGATTCATATTCGTTGGAGGCGCTTAACAACACATCATATGGCGCTTAGGATTTTGGGACCTGTCTGGCAAAACGGCTTCCGCGATGCGCAACGTTTAAAAACAAAATATGTAAGTATAAGATTAAAATATTATAGTGTTAAGATGCATCTGTAGATGCGTTGATGGCAGAGTGGTTTTGGTGGGACCATTGAAGCAATGGAACCGTTCGGGTCGCGGCATGAATTATCCTAACTATGCAAAATATCCAAATTTAAGGGTTTTACATTAATACAGGATTCTGATTAATTATGCGTGACCGTTTTGAAAATTCCGCCGAATTCCGCTTCTACGAAGAGCTGAACGATTTTTTGCGGCCGCAGCAGCGCAAGCAAACGCTGATTTACCGCTTCAACGGCAATCCGGGCATCAAGGACCCGATCGAGGTGTTCGGAGTGCCGCATACCGAGGTCGACCTGATCGTCGTGAACGGCGAGTCGGTCGGTTTCGGTTACAAACTCAAAAACAGCGACCGGGTCGCGGTGTATCCGGTGTTCGAAAGCGTCGATATTTCCCCGATTATCAAACTGCGCGCGGCGCCGCTGCGCAGGACCGCGTTCGTCGTCGATGTGAATCTCGGCAAGCTGGCTCGCTTATTACGCCTGTTCGGCTTCGATACGCTGTTTACCAATGCATTGAAAGATGCGGAAATCGCCGCGATTTCGGCCGAGCAGCAACGCATCGTGCTGACCCGCGACCGGCGGCTGTTATTCGCCAAAGCGATCACGCACGGCTATTGGGTGCGCGCGGTCGAGCCTTTGCAGCAACTGGCCGAGGTGGTTCGGCGTTTCGATTTGGCGGATCAGCTCAGGCCGTTTTGCCGCTGCACGGTCTGCAACGGCCTGATCGAGCCGGTCGAGAAGCAGGTCGTGCTGGATTTATTGGAGCCGAAGACAAAGCGCTATTACGAACGCTTTTACCGTTGCCCTACTTGCGGCAAGGTGTATTGGGAAGGGTCGCATATCGATCACATCCGGCAACGCTTTGCCGGCTATTTGGCGGGTAAAGCGACTTAGTGCAATTCCCGGTGCCGGACGATCACGTTCAGGAAGGGGCTACGGAAGCGCTTGGCCAGCGCGTCGATCAGATAAACCGAACGGTGCTGCCCGCCGGTGCAGCCGACCGCGATGGTCAGATAACTGCGGCCTTCGGCCTCGAAACGGGTGACCCAGCGTTCGAGAAAACCGACGATATCCAGATAAAACTCATTGACCAGGGGCTGGCTTTTCAAAAATTCGATCACCGCCTCGTCCTTGCCGGTCAGTCCGCGGAGTTCCGGCAGCCAGTAAGGATTGGGGAGGCTGCGCGCGTCGAAGACGAAATCGGCGTCCAACGGGATGCCGTGCTTGAAACCGAACGATTGAAATTGCAGCGAGATTTGCCGGCTGTCCCTCTCGCCGATCTGATTGCGGATCAGATCGCGCAGTTCATGGTAATGGGTCCGGCTGGTGTCGATCACGAAACTCGCATAGCGCGCGATCGGCGTCAGCATTTCCTTTTCGATCCGCAGCGCTTCCTTCAGCGGCGTATTGAAATCGGTCAAGGGATGCTTGCGGCGCGTTTCGCTGTAACGCTTCAGCAACACCGCCTCATCGGCCTGCATGAAGATCACTTCGCAATCGATTTTTTTCTTGCGAATGCGGTTCATGCTCTCGGAAAAACTCAGCAGGCTGTCCGAGGAATTGCGGGAGTCGATCCCGATCGCGGTCTTCGCGTAGGTCAGCGGGTCCGACTGCATTACATGGGCGATGAAATCATCCAGTAAGGAGACCGGCAGGTTGTCGATGCAATAATAACCGCAATCCTCAAGCGTATCGAGGGCGATGCTTTTGCCGGAGCCTGAAAGTCCGCTGACAATCAATAGTTTCATGGGGAGAAGGGGTCAGGGCACAAGGTTCAAGGCCGGCCGGAGGCGATATTGCCTCCTCCCTTGCGTCTCGAACCTTGCCCCTGCTTTATCAATGTCCCAAATGCTTTTCTTTGTGCTTGATGATTTGGCGGTCCAGCTTGTCTACGATGTTGTCGATCGCGATATACATATCGTCCTGATGGTCTTCCGCGAACAACTTCGCGCCGCTGATTTGCAGGGTCGCCTCGGCTTTGTGGATCAGCTTTTCGACGGCCAAGATGACATGGACGTCGGTGACGTTGTCAAAATGGCGGGCCAGCTTTTCGAATTTGGTATCGACGTGCGCTTTCAGCGCGTCGGTGACGTCGAGATGATGGCCGGTTACGATAACGTGCATATTAAACTCCTCTTTGGTTGAATGATTGCGCTGAGCCTGCCTACATGATGCGTTTTCTTTCGCTTGACGAGGCGATCAGCATGGCTTCGCGATATTTCGCAATGGTTCTGCGGGCGACCTGGATGCCCTTTTCTTGCAGCAGTTCGGCTATTTTACTATCACTGAGCGGTTTTGCCGGATTTTCATTGCTGATCAGTTCCTTGATGAATGCGCGGATCGCGGTTGACGAGCATTCGCCGCCGCCTTCGGTCGAGACGTGGCTGGAAAAGAAGTATTTGAATTCGAAGATGCCGCGCGGGGTATGCATGTATTTTTGCGTGGTGACCCGCGAGATGGTCGACTCGTGCAGTTCGAGCTCCTCGGCGATTTCCTTCAGCACCATCGGCCTCATCGCGATCGAGCCGTGCTCGAGAAAACCGGTCTGCTTTTCGACGATGCTGCGGGCGACCCGAAGCAGCGTATCGTTACGGCTGTTCAGGCTCTTGATGAACCAGCGCGCTTCCTGCAGATGGTCCTTCATGCAGACGTTATCCTTGCTGTCGTCCGCGCGCTTGATCAGCGTCGAATAATACGGATTGACGCGCAGTTTCGGCGCGATGTCCGGATTCAGGTTGACCTGCCAGCGGCCATTCTTTTTGGCGACATAGACATCCGGAATCACATAGTTGGTTTCGGTCTCCTGGATCTTGGCGCCGGGCTTCGGGTCGAGCGTCCGGATCAGGGCGACCGCGGCGCTGAGCTGCTGTTCGCCGAGATTCAATTTACGCATCAGCTTGTTGCGCTCCTGCGTCGCCAACAAATCCAGGTGTTGGGTCACGATACGCAAGGCGTCGCCGCGGTAGGGCGTATCCTCGGGCAACTGCTCCAGTTGCAGGCGCAGGCTGTCGGCCAGATCGGCCGCCGCAATGCCGGGCGGGTCGAAATGCTGAATCCGGTGCAGCACCGCATTGACTTCGCCGAAATCGAGATCGTCGATCTGATCTTGCAGGCCTTCGAAAATGTCTTCGATGCCGGCGGTCAGGTAGCCTTCCTGATCGATCGAATCGATGATCGCGAGCGCGATCGCATGGTCGCGCTCGCTGAATTTGGTCAGATCGACCTGCCATAAGAGATGATCGAGCAGGGTCGAGGATTTGCTGCGCTGGGTTTCAAAATCGGAGTCCTCGGCGTTGTCATTGCCGCTCCATTCGGGCGTCGCATCGAAAATGTCTTCCCAGGAAGAATCGAGCGGCAATTCGTCCGGAATATCGGTTTGCGAGCCTTCGCTGGTCGCCGTGTCGGAGGCGTCGATCTTTTTTTCCGGCATCGGCTCGAGCATCGAAGCGGCATGCTCGTCATCGCCGAGTTCCAGCATCATGTTCGATTCGAGCGCCTGTTCGATTTCCTGCTGCAAATCGAGCGTCGACATCTGCAAGAGACGAATCGCCTGCTGCAATTGCGGCGTCATCGTCATTTGCTGACCGAGTTTGAAATGGAGCGACTGTTTCATGACGGTGAATTTATTGACTGCTGGATCTAAAGACTAAATTTATCGCCCAAATACACTTTGCGCACTTCTTCATTGGCGACGATCGCGTCGGCCCCGCCCTCGGCGATGACCCGGCCGTCGTTAAGTATATACGCCCTGTCGCAAATACCCAGCGTTTCCCGAACATTGTGTTCGGTGATCAGGATGCCGATGCCGCGGTCTTTCAGCTGGATGATGATGTTTTTGATGTCTTCGACCGAAATCGGATCGACGCCGGCAAACGGTTCGTCGAGCAAAATGAAGCGCGGATTGCAGGCCAGGGCTCTGGCGATTTCGAGCCGCCGCCGCTCGCCGCCCGAGAGGCTCATCGCCATTTGCTTGCGCAGATGCGGAATATGCAGTTCCTCCAGCAGTTCCTCGATGGCCAGATCGATTTGTCCGCGCGTCAAATCGCCGCGCAGCTCCAGCACCGCGCGGATATTGTCCTCGACGCTGAGCTTACGGAAGATCGACGGCTCCTGCGGCAGATAGCCGATGCCGAGTCGCGCGCGCAAATACATCGGATGATGGGTGATGTCCTGCTCATCGAGCGTGATCTCGCCCCCATCGGCCTTGATCAGGCCGACCATCATGTAAAAACTGGTCGTTTTGCCGGCGCCGTTCGGACCCAGGAGGCCGACGACCTCGCCGGTATTCACCTCGAGCGAGACGCCCTTTACGACATGGCGCTGATTGTAATTCTTGATCAGTTGGTTGGCGGCGAGTCGAGTCATCGCGTTTTACTTTTTCGCTTTCGGTTGCAAGGTGACGCGCACCCGTTTGGAATCGGTCGATTTGTCGCCGGCCTTGACCAGCGAGGTGTTGATATCGTACTCGATATAATCGCTCGCATAGGTTCCGGTACCTTGTTTGACCGTGGCGTTATTTTTCAGAATCAACAGGTTTTTTTTCGGATAATACTCGCCGGTCAACGCATCGCCGATGATGTCTTCCTTGCCCGGGCTCGGCGTTTGCTTGAACCTTGCCGGATTGCCGGTAAACACCAGTTTTTCCGCGTCGCCATCGACAAAGTGTACGACCAGCTTGTCCGAATTGACCCTGATGCTGCCCTGGATCGAAATCACATCGCCGGTATAGATGCTGACCGCGGCCTTGTCATCATAGGTTGCGGTATTCGAATCGATCGTGATCGGCTGTTCGGCGTCGGTCGCCAAGGCGTGCGCGGCGGCGCCGTAAAATCCGGACAGCACGAGACAAAGACTTAAATAACCGCAAAATTTATTTGGTTTCATATTTTCCCTGCACTTTCGACAGCAATTGCAGATGCACCGGCTGCTCAAATACCAGTTTCATGCCGACGCCGGTGGTGCGGTTCGGCGGACTGATCAATTCGGCCCATTCATCGGTCTCCGCATAATGCGTTTCCGGCTTGACTCTGGCATTGGTTGTATTGATGATCAATGGCTTCGCGCCCTTACCCTCAGCCCGTTCGACGTGGACCTTGCCGTTCATTTGCAAGTCCTTGCCGTCGGCCGACAAAACGCCCGCCTCCGCGTTGATCACCCAGGGCGGCGTCGCGGCATTATGGAAAAACATCAGCGGTTTGTCCAAATGCGTGGTGCCGTCATCGCTGTAATGCGTCATCCGGTCCGCGGTCAGTTTGTTTTTCAACAGACCGTCAACGCCCATCTCCCATTTGCGGTAGCCGGTGCTGAAATAATCCGGGCTGTGCGGCGGCACGACCAGGGCTCCTTCCTCCTCGGTAATGGTCAATTCGACCAGTCCCCAACTCAACAGGGCGAGCACGCCGAGATAGATATGAATGCGTAAATGGCGCAGCCTCATTGCAGATAACTGTCCAATATCGCTTGATAATGGCCTTGCGCCTGCATGATCAGGTCGCAGACTTCCCGGACCGCGCCGCGCCCGCCTTGCAGCGTCGTGCACCAGTCGGCGCGCGCCTTCACGTCCGGATGCGCGTCATTGACCGCGACCGCGAGCCCGACCTGGACCATCAGCGGCAGATCCAGCAAATCATCGCCGACATAGGCGGCCTGTTCCTGCGTGAGTCCGGTCTTGCCGAGCAATTCCTGAAACGCCTGGCGTTTGTTCTCGTGGCCCTGGTAAACATGTTCGATGCCGAGCATCTTCATCCTGAGCGCGACCGATTTGGATTTGCGCCCGGAAATGATCGCGATATCGACCCCGGTGCGTTTGAGCAACTTGATGCCGTGGCCGTCGCGGGCATGAAAAGACTTGTATTCGTTGCCGAAAAAATCGAAAAACAACCGGCCGTCGGTCAACACGCCGTCGACATCGAGCACCAATAATTTGATCTTTTTGGCTTTTTCAATCACTGTTTGCATGGTGGTTCCCTAGACGATACCGGCCCGGATCAGGTCGTGCATGTTCAATGCGCCGGCCGCGCGGCGTTCCGCGTCGGTCACGATCAGCGCATTGATGCGTTTTTGCTCCATGATCTGCATCGCCTCGGCCGCCATCATGTCGATGCCGATGGTCGTGCAATGCGCGGTCATCACCGTATCGATGCGGGTTTTATGGATGTCCAGATTCTTGCCGAGCATGCGCCGCAAATCGCCGTCGGTAAAAATGCCGGCCACCTTGTTGTCCGCATCGACGATCGCAGTCATGCCGAGTTTCTTTTCAGTCATTTCGAGCAGCGCTTCGCTGATCAGCGCGGTCTCGCGCACCGACGGCATCTCGCCGCCCGTGTGCATGATGTCGCTGACCCGAAGCAAGAGGCGCTTGCCGAGGCTGCCGCCCGGATGCGACAGCGCGAAATCGTCGCGGGTAAAGCCGCGCGCCTCCAGCAGCGACACCGCGAGCGCATCGCCCATCGCCAGCGCGGCGGTCGTGCTCGAGGTCGGCGCAAGGCCTAAAGGACAGGCTTCCTGGGCGACGCCGACATCGATATGCACGGTCGCGAGCGTCCCCAGGGTCGATGCCGGATTGCCGGTCATCGCAATCAACGGTACGCCGAGGCGCTTGATGATCGGCAGGATCGTCAGCACTTCCTCGGTTTCGCCGGAATTGGACAGCGCCAGCACCACATCCTGCTTGGTGATCATGCCGAGATCGCCGTGGCTGGCCTCGCCCGGATGCACGAAAAACGCCGGCGTGCCGGTGCTGGCCAGGGTGGCGGCGATTTTGCCGGCGATATGCCCGGATTTGCCCATGCCGGTCACGACCACGCGGCCGGGGCAGGCAAACATCAGCCGGCAGGCGGCGGCAAAATGCGCATCGATGCGATCGGCCAGCGCCGCCACGGCCTGGGCTTCCACCTGAATCACCGCCAGCGCCAACGCGCGCAGTTCCTGGTCGTGCAGCATCATCTGCGGGGACGGCGGCATGGCCGCGGCATGAAAGTCATTAACAAGCGTCGAATGAATATTTAAAAACGCACATTATGCCATGATTAGCCGGCCAATGGTCTATAGGCTCAACGTTAAAATCGGCAAACGGCGGCCGGCATGTGCTTGATTGTGCAACCGGCGGCGATCCGGAGCCATCCGGCCATGCCGCACCGCATCATCGCATTATGCTAAAAAGCCTCATAATCTATTGACTTTATAGGGATTATTCAGTGAAAATAGAGGGTTCATATCGTCGACCCCAAACCGAAACCGCGCATGGAAAACAGCGTAAAACAACAAGACAATCTGGTCAGTGTGCGCAATCTGTCGTTTTCGCGCGGCGAAAAGAAAATTTTCGATGACGTCAATCTATCGATCGAGCGCGGCAAGATCACCGCGATCATGGGTCCCAGCGGCACCGGCAAGACGACGCTGCTGAAACTGATCGGCGGCCAGTTGACGCCGGCCACCGGCGCGGTTCATGTCGACGGCCAGCACGTACACCGGCTGCGCCGGGCCGAATTGTACAATCTCCGAAAACGCATCGGCATGCTGTTTCAAAGCGGCGCGCTGCTGACTGACATGAACGTTTACGATAATGTCGCGTTTCCGCTGCGCGAACATACGCATCTGCCCGAATCGATGATCCGCACGCTGGTGCTGATGAAGCTGCACGCGGTGGGCCTGCGCGGCGCGCGCGATTTGATGCCGAACGAACTGTCCGGCGGCATGGCCCGGCGGATTGCACTGGCACGGGCCATCGCGCTCGATCCGATGATGATCATGTACGACGAACCCTTTACCGGGCAGGACCCGATCTCGATGGGCGCCCTGGTGCATCTGATCAAATCGCTGAATACCACCCTCGGCCTGACCAGTATCATCGTCTCGCACGATGTCCAGGAAACGATGGCGATCGCCGATTATGTCTACCTGATCTCGGACGGTAAAATTGCAGGGCAAGGCACGCCGGAAGAAATCCGGCAATCTCCGTCCGACTGGGTGCAACAGTTCATGACCGGCGCGGCGGACGGCCCGGTGCATTTCCACTATCCCGCCAAAGATTATTTTGACGACCTGATCTCGACAGGAAGACGCTACTGATTCTCGGACGATGACTAAATTTCTGAACACGCTTGGCAAGACCACCACGACCAGTTTCACCAAGCTCGGCCGGGGCTCCTATTTCCTGCTCGAAACCCTGACCGGCATTATCGATGTCATGCCGCGCCCGCGTTTGCTGGTCAACCAGGTCTATTCGGTCGGCGTCCTGTCGTTTTTGATCATCGTGATCTCGGGGCTCTTCGTCGGCATGGTGCTCGGCCTGCAAGGCTATTACATCCTGTCCGATTTCGGCGCCGAAGAAACCTTAGGGTTAATGGTCGCAGCTTCCTTGGTCAGGGAATTGGGACCGGTAGTCACCGCCTTGCTGTTCGCGGGCCGCGCAGGTTCCGCCCTGACCGCCGAGATCGGCCTGATGAAGGCGACCGAACAGCTTTCCGGCATGGAGATGATGGCGGTCGACCCGATCCGGCGCATCATCACGCCGCGTTTTCTGGCCGGCTTCATCGCGATGCCGCTGCTCGCGGCCCTGTTCAGCGCGGTCGGCATCGTCGGCGGACAAATAGTCGGCACCGGGTTGCTCGGCGTCGATGACGGCGCTTACTGGTCGCAAATGCAGGCCAATATCGATTTCGAAGACGACATCGTGAACGGCTTCATCAAAAGCATCGTATTCGGCTTCGTGACCACCTGGATCGCGCTGTTCGAAGGCTACGACACGGTGCCGACTTCCGAAGGCGTCAGCCGCGCGACCACCCGCACCGTCGTGAATTCGGCTTTCAGTATTTTGGGCCTCGATTTTATCTTGACCGCACTCATGTTTGGAGAAGATTAACATGCAGCACAGCAACACCCAGGATACCCTGGTTGGGCTTTTTGTCGCCGCCGGCATCGCCGGATTGTTTTTTCTGGCTTTGCAAGTCAGCAATTTGAGCTCCTTTGTCGAAGAAGACAGCTATACGGTGACCGCAAGCTTCGAAAATTCGGGCGGCCTGAAGGTCAAATCGCCGGTATCGGCGGCCGGCGTCAAGATCGGCCAGGTCAGGGCGATCAGTTTCGACCCTAAGACCTACCAGTCGGTCGTCGAAATGGCGATCTATTCGCAATACAAGACCTTGCCTTCCGACACCACCGCCAGCGTCTTCACCGCGGGGTTGCTCGGCGAGCAATACGTGAATCTGGAGCCGGGCGGTTCCGAGGAATACCTGGAAGACGGCGGCAAGATCGAACTCACCCAATCCGCGATCATTCTCGAAAAGGCGATCGGCCAGTTTCTGTTCAAATCGGCCGAGGAAAAGGCGGAAGAGAAGAAGAAATGAGCAGGCTGAACATCGTTGATCAGGGCGCAGGGCATTTTCTTGTCGATGGCGACCTGACTTTCGCGACGATCGACAAGCGTACGGTCAAATCGCTGGCCTTTTTGACCTCGCACAAGGACATCACGATCGACCTCGGCCGGGTCGACAATACCGACAGCGCCGGACTGGCGCTGATGATAGAATGGATCAAATATTGCCGCGCCAAACGGATTCAACTCCGTTTCAGCCATGTGCCGAAACAGTTGCTGAGCCTGGCCCGGCTCAGCGGTTTCGACAAGGACGCGCATTTCGCGTCCCACCTCGAATGACATCGCCCCAATTCTTTCTCACCGAATCAAATCACTTAGAAACCTGCTATGGATAAATTAATCATCACCGGCGGCAAACCCTTATCCGGCGAATTGCGCATTTCCGGCGCGAAAAATGCCGCATTGCCGATCCTTGCCGCCACCCTGCTCGCGGAAACGCCGGTCACCGTCGGCAACATCCCGCACCTGCATGACATCACCACCACGATGGAATTGTTGGGCCGGATGGGCGTGCGCCTGTTGGTCGATGAAAAAATGAACGTCGAAGTCGACAGCCGCTTCATCCATAGCTATGAAGCGCCTTACGAACTGGTGCGCACGATGCGCGCGTCGATTCTGGTATTGGGGCCTTTGCTCGCACGCTTCGGCGAAGCGCATGTCTCGCTGCCCGGCGGCTGCGCGATCGGCACCCGTCCGGTCGATATTCACTTGAACGGCCTGATCAAGATGGGCGCCGAAATCAAGGTCGAAGGCGGCTATATTCACGCCAAGGTCGATCGCCTGAAAGGCTGCCGCCTGGTGCTCGAACAGGTTACCGTGACCGGCACCGAAAACCTGATGATGGCGGCCTGCCTGGCGGAAGGCACCACGATCATGGAAAACGCCGCGAAAGAGCCGGAAGTGAGCGATCTCGCGCACTTCCTGAATGCGTTGGGCGCGAAGATTTCCGGCATCGGCACCGATGTGCTGGTGATCGAAGGCGTCGAAAAACTCGGCGTCGAGAATATCCACTACAACATCATGCCGGACCGGATCGAAACCGGCACCTACCTGGTGGCGGCCGCGATCACGCGCGGTTCGGTCAAACTGAAAAACACCCGCCCCGACATCCTCGATGCGGTGCTTGAAAAACTGATCGAGGCCGGCGCCGACATCACTTCCGGCGAAGACTGGATCCGGCTCGACATGCACGGCAAACGGCCAAAGGCCGTTTCGGTGCGCACCGCGCCGTACCCGGCGTTTCCGACCGACATGCAGGCGCAGTTCATCGCGTTGAATTCGATTGCGGAAGGCGTCGGCATCATCACCGAAACGGTGTTCGAAAACCGCTTCATGCACGTGCAGGAATTGCAACGCATGGGCTCCGACATCAAGCTCGAATCGAATACCGCGATCTGCACCGGCGTCGACAAGATTACCGCCGCGCCGGTGATGGCGACCGATCTGCGCGCCTCGGCGAGCCTGGTGATTGCAGCGCTAGCCGCCGAAGGCAACACGATCGTCGACCGGATTTACCATATCGACCGCGGTTACGATCACATCGAGGAAAAATTGCAGCAACTCGGCGCGACGATCCGCCGCGTCCCGAATTAAGGTGGTCCGATGCTGACGATAGCCGTATCCAAAGGCCGGATTTTCGAAGAGGCGCTGCCTTTTCTCGAAGCCGCCGGCATTACCCCAATCGACGATCCAAAAACCTGCCGCAAGCTGATCCTTAGGACCACGCGCGAGGACGTGCAACTGGTGATCATCCGCGCGACCGACGTGCCGACCTTCGTCGAATACGGCGCCGCCGATCTCGGCATCGCCGGCAAGGACGTGCTGCTCGAACACGGCGCGGAAAGCCTTTACGAGCCGCTCGATCTCGGCATCGCGCGCTGCCGGCTGATGACCGCCGAGCACAAGGACGCGCCGCCCTTGTCCGGCCGGATTCGCGTCGCGACCAAATATGTCAAGATCGCTCAGCGCTATTTTGCGAAAAAAGGCATCCAGGCCGAGATCATCAAACTGTACGGTTCGATGGAACTGGCGCCCTTGGTCGGCCTGGCCGACTGCATCGTCGATCTGGTCGAGACCGGCAATACGCTGAAAGCGAACAACCTCGAGCCGCGCGAGCTGATCATGCACATCAGCTCGCGACTGGTCGTGAACAAGGCCGCGATGAAGATGAAAAACCGCGCGATCGTCGACCTCTTGAATCAATTCGAACAGACCTTAGCCAACAAAGGTTAACGCCATGCCCAAGATAACCCTGACTCGCCTCGACGCGACATCTGCCGACTTTAACAGCCAACTGGACCGGCTTCTGGCCTGGAACGAAAGCGAAGACCAGTCGGTCCATCAACGGGTGCTCGAGATCATTACCGAGGTGCGCATACAGGGCGATCAGGCTTTGGTCGACTATACCAACCGTTTCGATCAGCGTAGCGTGACCGGCGCCGCCGAACTCGAATTGAGCCAAGCTCAGCTCAAGGCCGCTTTCGAGGCTGTACCCGAAGCGCAGGCCAAGGCCTTGCAAACCGCGGCTGAGCGGATACGCGCCTACGCTGAACATCAAAAGATGGCGTCCTGGAGCTATACCGAGGCGGACGGCACCGTGCTCGGCCAGAAAATCACCGCGCTCGACCGGGTCGGCCTGTATGTGCCGGGCGGCAAGGCGACCTATCCTTCATCGGTGCTAATGAACGCGATTCCGGCCAAGGTCGCCGGCGTCCCGGAACTGATCATGGTCGTGCCGGCTCCGAAGGGTGAATTGAATCAGCTGGTGCTGGCCGCGGCCACTATCGCCGGCGTCGATCGCGTGTTCACGATCGGCGGCGCGCAGGCGGTAGCCGCGCTCGCTTACGGCACCGAGACCGTGCCGCCCGTCGCGAAGATCGTCGGTCCCGGCAATATCTATGTCGCGACCGCGAAGAAACTGGTTTTCGGCCAGGTCGGCATCGACATGATCGCGGGGCCCTCCGAAATCCTGATCATCTGCGACGGCAAGACCGATCCCGACTGGATCGCGATGGACCTGTTCTCGCAAGCCGAGCATGACGAAAACGCGCAGGCGATCCTGATCAGCGACGACAAGGCGTTTCTGGATGCGGTCGAACACAGCATCAACAAACTGCTGCCGGAGATGGAGCGCGCCGAGATCATCCAGGCATCGCTGACCGGACGCGGCGCCTTGATCCAGGTCGGAAACCTGCTGCAGGCCGCCGAAGCCGCGAACCGGATCGCACCGGAACATTTGGAACTGTCGGTCGCCGATCCCGAAGGATTATGCGAGCACATCCGCCACGCCGGCGCGATCTTCCTCGGCCGCCACACCGCCGAAGCCCTGGGCGATTACTGCGCCGGCCCGAACCACGTGCTGCCGACCTCGGGCACCGCGCGCTTTTCCTCGCCGCTCGGCGTCTACGACTTTCAGAAACGCAGCAGCCTGATCAACTGCTCGCCCGCGGCCTCCAGCGAACTCGGCAAGACCGCCTCGATCCTGGCGCGCGGCGAAGGGCTGACAGCGCATGCGCGTTCTGCTGAGTATCGGATAAAAGAGGACTAAGGGAGCAAACCAAAACTCCGCAGGGCTTGTTAGGAAAATCAATGCAGGGATCGCATTATTCCAGATGTTTAATTTGGAGGAAATAAATGAACACCTTGCAAGAAAAAATCAACCAGGAAGTTAATGCCCTTCCTATAAGTTCACAAAAAGAGGTGCTCGACTTTGTATTGTTTCTGAAGAGAGAAGTCGGCAAAGAAAGCGACAGCGATTACCTCTCGAAGAACCCGGAAATCAAACAAGCGATCGTTGACGGTTTAAATACGCCGCTTGATCAATGTTCTGATCAGCTGGATTGGTGATGTATCAATTGTTTTTTACCAATCGCGCCAAGAAGGACGCGCAATTGATAAAAGCATCCAATCTGAAACACAAAGTCGAAGAACTTTTGAAGTTGATCTCTAAAGATCCCTATGCTTATCCTCCCGAATTTGAATTCTTAAAGGGAGAATTCAAAGGCGCGATTTCCAGACGAATCAACAAACAGCACCGCTTGGTTTATGAAGTCCTGACCAAAGAACAGGCCATAAAAGTCATCATGATGTGGACACATTATGAATGATGGGTTTTGCTCATCCCGAACTTGCAAAACCTACTGTTTTACTTTATTTTAACGAAATCCGTATAGGCTAGGGGTGTTTGCCGCACATCGGCAGGCTGAGAAAGACCCTTTGAACCTGATTCCGGTTAATACCGGCGTAGGAAAGCCCTAACTTCCCCGCGCCTTGTTTGTTTTTGTTGTTGGAGAAACGCAATGAGCGCTGTTCTAAAAGATTTGACCGCTGACGCGGTCAGTCAAGTCAAAATCGATCCTTATCCCGCATCGGAAAAAATCTATGTGCAGGGCAGCCGCCCGGACATCCAGGTGCCGATGCGCAAAATCACTTTGTCCGATACGCCCGCGCATTTCGGCGCCGAAAAGAACCCTCCGCTCTTTGTGTATGACACTTCCGGCGTTTACACCGATCCAAATGTCGCGGTCGATTTGAAAAAGGGCCTGTCCTCCATCCGCGCGAATTGGATTCAGGAAAGGGGCGATACTGAGGCATTGGCCGGCCCGACTTCGGTCTTCGGCCATCAACGCCTGCATGATCCCGCCACCGCTCACCTGCGTTTCGAACACATCCGCAAGCCGCTCCGCGCGAAGGCGGGCATGAACGTTTCGCAAATGCACTACGCGAAGAAAGGCATCATCACGCCGGAAATGGAGTTCATCGCGATCCGCGAAAACCAGAAGATGGACGAGATGCGCGACTTATGGAAGGGTCAGCATCCGGGTGAATCTTTCGGCGCCTCGATTCCGGACGTGATCACGCCCGAATTCGTGCGCAGCGAAGTCGCCCGCGGCCGCGCGATCATCCCGGCCAACATCAACCATCCGGAACTCGAACCGATGATCATCGGCCGCAACTTCCTGGTCAAGATCAACGGCAACCTCGGCAACTCGGCGGTCACTTCGTCTATCGAGGAAGAAGTCGAAAAGATGCTCTGGGGCATCCGCTGGGGCGGCGATACGATCATGGACTTGTCGACCGGCAAGAACATCCACGAAACCCGCGAATGGATCCTGCGCAATTCGCCGGTGCCGATCGGCACGGTGCCGATCTATCAGGCGCTCGAAAAAGTCAACGGCAAGGCCGAGGAACTGACCTGGGAGATTTTCCGCGACACCTTGATCGAGCAGGCCGAGCAGGGCGTCGATTATTTCACGATCCATGCGGGCGTCAGGCTCCAGTATGTGCCGCTGACCGCGAAGCGGATGACCGGCATCGTCTCGCGCGGCGGCTCGATCATGGCGAAGTGGTGTCTCGCACACCATACCGAAAGCTTCCTGTACACGCATTTCGAAGAAATCTGCGAAATCATGAAAGCCTATGACGTGTCGTTCTCATTGGGCGACGGCCTGCGTCCGGGCTCGATTTACGATGCGAACGACGCGGCGCAATTCGGCGAGCTCGAAACGCTCGGCGAGTTGACCCAGATCGCCTGGAAGCACGACGTGCAGACGATGATCGAAGGTCCGGGCCATGTGCCGCTGCACATGATCAAGGTGAACATGGAGAAACAGCTTGAGGAATGCGGCGAAGCGCCTTTCTATACCTTGGGACCGCTGACCACCGACATCGCGCCGGGCTACGACCATATCACCTCCGCGATCGGCGCGGCGAATATCGGCTGGTACGGCTGTGCGATGCTGTGCTATGTGACGCAGAAGGAACACCTCGGATTGCCGAACAAGCAGGACGTGCGCGAAGGCATCGTGACCTACAAGATCGCCGCGCATGCGGCCGATCTGGCGAAGGGTCATCCGGGCGCGCAGGCGCGCGACAACGCGATGTCGAAGGCGCGTTTCGAATTCCGCTGGGAAGACCAGTTCAACATCGGCCTCGACCCCGAAAAGGCGCGCACATTCCATGACGAAACGCTGCCGAAGGAATCCGCGAAAATCGCGCATTTCTGTTCGATGTGCGGCCCGCATTTCTGCTCGATGAAGATCAGTCAGGACGTGCGCGATTATGCGGCCGAGAAAGGCCTTAACGAAGAGGAAGCGTTGCTGAAAGGCATGGATGAGAAATCTAAGCAGTTTCTCGAAGAGGGCGCGGATATTTACCACAAGGTGTGATTATTTTGGCTCCCGATGTTCTCGTCGGGAGCTTTCCCTCCAACTTGCTTACTTCCACTGCCGTGACGGATTGCTCTAGCAAATCCGTGTTGTACGATTAAATAAACAAATCAAAATCAGTGACGACTAGATCCGGGGCAAACTTGACTCCGACCGTTGTGACTTCCGGAGAGCTCGATGATCCAGAACCTGAGGAACTCTGACCGCTTCCCGAGGAGGTTCCAAACCCCCCGCCCGAAGTAGAGGGTGGCGGGGTGCTCCCCCCATTATCAGTAGCCAGTTTAGCGAACTGAACAGCGCTTTTACCCGCCTCGTCATAATATAATTTGCCGGTTTTAGTATCGTAAACGATAAAAGAAGCCGTGTCGGTATGCGCACTTTTTAGGCCGTAACCACTTTCAAAGTTGATGATGCCATCCTTGTCAGCATCAAGGTCTTTAAAGATAACGGAACTCAAACGGATTTTATCGGTGCCACTGTCAAAATCGGTAATCACATCAACGTTTTTCTTTGACAAAGAGTCTTTGAAAAGAAATATGTCGCTACCTTCCCCGCCGGTCAGTTTATCCTTACCCAGTCCCCCTGCAATAATATCGCTACCGGCACCGCCGATAATTTTATTGGCGCCATCATTGCCGATCAGAATATTATCCTGATCGTTGCCAGTCAGCTTTAAGGCTTTTTTTCCTGTCAATTCGACATTTTCAATGTTATTCAAGCCTTTGATTTTGTTGGCATTGCTATAAGGCTGAGACAAGTCGACATGGCTTGTCGAAACCTGCAAGGTATCATTGCCGCCGGTATCGTAAATAACCAACGCATTACCCAGGGCAACGTACAAGTCATTACCATTTCCGGCCTGCAGGGTATCGGCTGCCCCTTTGGTGTTGCCGCCGGTCAGGGTGTCACTATTGTCGGTGCCCGACAAAACCTTCACTTGCTTAACATCGAAGTCGGAAAGCTCGATTCCAGGCACATTGTTATTACCGCCCGAACCGCCCGAACCTCCAGTACCTCCAGAACCGAAACTATTTAGGCTGGTGATTCCATCGTCCGTGTCATCCGTTTTTATTTTGAACGCCAAATATTCGACACCTTGCAAAGTGTCGGTGCCATCAGCATAACTTGAGTTCAAAGAACGAACAGTAAAACCACTGCCAATTTTCTTGACTTCATAGTCTAATTTGCTGCCCAACAGCACGAGGGTATCCGAGCCTGCACCACCATTAACGAAGTCGTCGCCTTCCCCGGCAATGATGCGGTCATCCCCTGCGCCGCCCACCATAAAGTCGTTGCCCTTGCCCGCATCCAGGACATCGTTACCATCACCGCCTCGCAAGGTATCGATTCCGTCGCCAGAAGTCAGCAGGTCATTACCGGCCGCGCCATCCAACTGAATGGGTTGTGAACCGCCAATGCTCAGGTTGTCATCGCCCACGCCTCCGGCAATCGACAGACCCATCTTATTACCGTCTTTATCGAAGCGCTGCATGATAATTTCGGTACCCGACAAACCGTTTTGGTACTTGCCTTGTTGATTGCCATCCTGATATTCCGCCACCCATGACACGACAAAACCGCCATCGTCAAGCCCCGTAACCGTCGGCTCTTTTTGCGAGTCGGCCACCTTGGTGTTAGCCTGGAATTCATCGCCGACTTTATTGCCGTCGTTATCAAATCGCTGTCCATAAATGCCTCGATAGCTGCCGTCCTGTAACATGGACTGCCAGACGACGACGAAGCCCCCGTCTTTAAGCGCCGCTACCGCGGGCTCCTTTTGATCATAGCGGGTAAAGGTATTGGCTTTAATTTCATGAGTAATCGCCTCGCCTGTGACGTTATCGTATAAGCGCAAGATAATACTGCGGTCGTAGTCAACCCGTGCTTGACCCGTTGGAGGGATTATGACGTATGGATCGACAGGCGCTTGCCAAACCACCACAGTCCGATTATTGAGCTCCAACGTGGCCGCGACGGGATTTTTAGCTTCTTGTCGAAGTTCATTTTCAATAGCAATGCCAGAATCATCGAAAACCTTGCCTTTAGGCTCGATGGCATAGTTAATGTTGAATGGACTTTCACCATAACCGGTATAGGCGGAAACCACTTGGTCATCAAAGGCATCGTAACCATCATTAGGATCGCTGCCATCCGCAACGTCTGGATGAGGTTGAAAATCATAAAGATAACTTTCGACGTTCCCATAGTCATCAAAGATTTTTGCCTGTATTGTCATTTTTTCGGTTCCGGTCGATATTCCCTCATAACCGATGATGACCCTGTTATTATCAATCGCACTGACAAATGGATCAGACGCGCCGCTATCGCTGACTTTGACTTCCCAGCCTATGGGGTTCGGTACGGTACTGCCATCGTACCATTGCGCAAAAACACCGGGTTGGTTTGGGTCATCGCCAAAACTTTGGCCGTCGTGAATAGAGTCGCCTTGATTTTCCGATACCCAGGCAATAACAAAACCGCCATCCGACAATACGGCAATGGCAGGCTTGCCTTGATCTGCGGTAATGGTGTCGTTAACGCGGAATTTAGGGGAAACAGCCGCGCCATCGGCATCGAAGCGCTGGGCATAAACACCGGTGCCGTCGGCATCCGCTGAGCTCCATGCCACGATAAAGCCGCCATCGCTAAAATTGGCAACGGTGACATCGGTGCTCAAACTGTCGTTTGTGGTATCAAGCAACTTTATTTCAAAATTGTCGCTGGTCGTATCGGTATTAAACTTTCTGAAATAAAAGCCATCTTCACTGGCCCAAAAATTCAGGAAGCCGCCGTTAGCAAGCGACAAAACGGTCGTATTGGTTTGATTGCCATCCGTCAGTCCATTAGCCACCATTTCCTGAGTCAGGGACAAAAATTTCGGCTCCGGATCAGCGCTGGTACTATCGGTGAAACGCACAATTTCAATGTCCGCCCTGACACGATCGGAACCATCCGTGACGCCGTCGGAGCTATTGATATCCGTAACCCCCAGATAATAACCGAATGAAGCGTCATAGGCTGCCGTTAGACTATAATTGGCAACGCCTGTCGCACCGTCTGCATACTTCCCGCTAAAGAGGGCCGTATCAACGCCATTAAACATACCCGTTGCGAAACCAGCCGCCCCGCCCGTCAAATCGTCATCTTCGGCCAAACTTTTCAATACATCGTTTTTTGAAGTTCCATTGATTATAGACATGATGACAGTTACCTAGTATTTGAAAAAAATGCTAAAAGCTTTGATCCGAGGCTCAGGGAGCCGGCTACAAGCCAGTATAGTTCAATCGCTGTTTTTGACTACGCTTAAGCCGACTTGGCTTTCTGATTTTGTGAGGTCACTAGAGAATCTGTTCCAATGCCTGAAAGACCGAGGCTTTCACCTGGAGGAGACGCGGCTGATCCGTAATTTTCGGATCAAAAAAGACAATGGCTCTCAAAACATCAGCGAGAGCCTGAGGATTATTTTTTTCGTGTACAGCGCTGGACTTTATAAAACATTTTGCTTCGAATCCGCCCCGGCGATTTCCTTGACCAGCTTCGGCACCAGATAGCCGGGCAAGTCGGCCTGCATGTCCCTAACGAGTTCTAAAGCCTCGGCTTCGCCGACTTCAAAATGCCCGGCCCCGCTGACTTTGTCCAGTAAGTGCAGGTAATAGGGCATCACGCCATGCTCGAATAAGCGTTCGCTGAGCGCGATCAGATCGGCCGCCTTATCGTTGACGCCGCGCAACAGCACCGATTGATTCAGCAGGACGATGCCGCCTTGCTTCAGCACGCGGCAGGCCTCGGCGACCCGTTCGGTGATTTCGTTCGGATGGTTGCAATGCACGACCAGCACGACCGGTTTAGCGCTTTGCGTCAAAACGTCCAGTAAACCTTGGGTGATGCGGGCCGGCAGCACGATCGGCAGGCGGCTGTGGATCCGGATGCGCTTGACGTGGGCGATGCCGGCGATTTGCCGAAACAGGCGCTGCAAGCGCTCATCGCTCAATAATAAAGGATCGCCGCCGCTCAGGATCACCTCCGAAATGTCCGTATGCTCCCGGATGTAGCGTAGCGCGCCGATTTCCTTTTCCTTGCCGAGTTGCAGGTCGGCGTAGGGAAAGCTCCGGCGGAAACAGTAGCGGCAATTGATCGCGCAGCTGCCGGTATTGATCAGCAGCACGCGGCCATGATATTTATGCAGCACGCCGGCCACGTTCGCGGCTTCGAGATCGCCGACCGGATTGGCGCTGTAACCCGGATAAGCCTGCATTTCATCCCGGATCGGCAGCACTTGCCTGAGCAAGGGATCGTCCGGATTGCCTTTTTCGATCGCCTCGGCGAAGCTTCGGGGAACCTTCAGCGCGAAGGTTTCGGCGGCCTCTTTCGATACCGGCAACTGCCCGACAGTCAGCTTCAGATAGGCGCAAAGTTCGTCGATGTCGGTGAAGGCTTCGGCAAGCTGCTGTTGCCAGTTTTTCGCAAAATGATCGGTCTGTTCGTTAAGTTCCGGCATGAAAGGGCGTTTTTGAGGTTTCTATTGGCAAAGGCCTCTATTATAATGATTAGATTTTACATTGCTTTAGGTTTGAGGAAATAATGGCCACGTACAGCACCAATGAATTTAGAGGCGGACTCAAAGTCATGCTGGATAATGATCCCTGCGCGATCATCGAAAATGAATTTGTAAAACCGGGCAAGGGACAGGCGTTCAACCGGGTCAAGATCCGCAATCTAAAAACCGGCCGCGTGATCGAAAGAACGTTCAAATCGGGCGAAACCCTCGAAGGCGCAGACGTGGTCGATGTCGAAATGCAGTATCTCTACAACGACGGCCAGTTCCGCAATTTCATGAAGCCCGACACCTTCGAACAATACCAGGCCGATGAAAAAGCGGTCGGCGACGCGGCGCAATGGCTGAAAGACCAGGATTTCTGCACCGTGACCTTGTGGAACGACTCGCCTCTGTCGGTCACCGCGGCGAATTTCGTTGAACTCGCGATTGTCGAAACCGATCCCGGCGTGCGCGGCGATACCTCGGGCGGCGGCGGCAAGCCGGCGAAGCTGGAAACCGGCGCGGTCGTGCGCGTGCCTTTGTTCGTGCAGACCGGCGAGGTGATCAAGGTCGACACCCGCACCGGCGAGTATGTTTCACGGGTCAAGGAATAATGGCAGCCGGGTGGATGCCTTACGCACATCCACCCACGCCACAGTCCTGAATAGCCTCTATTGTGAGAGCCGCTTTACTTAAGTCCGCTCTGCCTACCTCATAACCGCTTCCGATGACCGACCCAGCCGAATCTGCGGCATGCGACTGGCAGCCCAGTTGCGCGCCGGACTTTTTACCGCTCAGAGCGCAAGTATTGCGACAGATTCGCGAATTTTTTTGGCAGCGGGGCGCGCTCGAAGTCGAAACGCCGCAGCTCAGCCGGGCCATCGGCACCGATCCGCAACTGGCTTTTTTCAGCACCGAGTTTGATTTTACCCCAGAGCGGCAAACCCTGTACTTGCAGACCTCGCCCGAGTTTGCGATGAAGCGCCTGTTGGCCGCGGGCTCCGGGTCGATCTATCAAATCTGCAAGGCATTTCGGAACGGCGAAGCCGGGCGCTTTCATAATCCCGAATTCACGATGCTCGAATGGTACCGGGTCGGCTTTCGTCTGCCCGACTTGATGGACGAATGCGAGGCGCTGATCGGAACTTTATTTGCCGGCCACAGGACTTTGCTGGCGGCCGAACGGTTCAGCTATTGTTCACTGTTCGCCGACCATACTGGCCTGAATGCGGCCGAATTTTCGCATGCCGATTATTGCGCTTATGCCGCAGCCAACGGCTTAGCCGAGGCCATCGCGATTTGCGGCGATGATCATGCGATCTGGCTCGATTTTTTATTCAGCCACCGAATTCAGCCGCATCTGGGCAACAACCGCTTGTGCATGGTTTATGGCTATCCGGCCTGTCAATCTTCATTGGCGCGCTTGAATGAGGCGAATCCGCAGGTCACCGACCGGGTCGAGCTGTTTATCGACGGCATCGAACTGGGCAACGGCTTCTTCGAATTGGCCGATGCGGCGGAACAAAACCGGCGCTTCGATCGAGAAATGGCCGTCAGAAAACAGCAAAATTTACCGGCCGCGGCAAAAGACGAGCGCTTGATCGCGGCGTTAGCTTCGGGTTTGCCCGACTGCTCGGGTATCGCGATCGGCGTTGATCGCTTGTTGATGGTGCTGTTCGGAAAATCCGCCATCGCTGATGTGCTGAGTTTTCCGATAAACCGCGCATAAGCTGTGCAAATAAATTCTTATGATATAATCCGGACAACTGCCCCAAAAATTCAGAGATTGCTGCTCTCTCTCCCACTTATTTCATGATGCCGAAACCTTTTGCCCGCCTGTTTTTGCTGAGTCTACTGTTGTCCCAGACAGTTGCAGCCGATGAAGAATTCATCGTGACCGATATCAAGGTAAAAGGCTTGCAGCGGATCTCGCAGGGCACGGTGTATAACTATCTGCCGGTCAACGTCGGCGAAAAGTTCTCGCTGGATAATGCCGGCCCCGCCATCAAGTCACTGTTCAAAACCGGCTTCTTTAAGGACGTTTCGCTGGAGCGGGAAGGTTCAACCCTGGTCGTGCATGTCGTTGAGCGGCCTTCGATTGCAAAAATCCTTATCGAGGGCAACAAGGATCTGAGTAAGGACGATCTGACCAAGGCGCTGAATTCGATCGGCATGTCGGAAGGCAAGGTGTTTAACAAGCAGATACTCGACAAGGTCGAGCAGGAGCTGAACCGCCAGTATCTGAGCCACGGTAAATACGCATTAAAGATCAAAACCGAAGTCACCACGCTGACCCGTAACCGGGTCGGCATCCAGATCAAGATTTCCGAAGGCCGGGTCACCAAGATCAAACAAATCAACGTCGTCGGCAACAAGGCGTTTGACGACCCCACCTTGCTCAAACAACTGGAACTCAGCACCACCAATCTGTTGTCCTTCTACACCAAGAACGACCAATATTCGAAGCAAAAACTGTCCGCCGACCTCGAAACCCTGCGTTCGTATTATCTGGACCGCGGCTACATCAATTTTTCGATCGAATCGACTCAGGTTGCGATTACCCCCGATAAAAAAGACATTTATGTCACGATCAACGTGAAAGAAGGCGATGTCTATACGCTGGATAAGGTCAAGCTGGCCGGCAATCTGATCGTTCCGCCCGAGCAACTGATCAAACTGGTCGGCATCGGTCCCGGCGAGATTTTTTCGAGAAAACAGGCCACCGAAACCTCCAAGGCGATCTCGGACCGTCTGGGCGATGAAGGCTACACCTTCGCGAACGTGAACATGGTGCCGGAAATCAACGAAAAGAACAAAACGGTCGTGATGACCTTTTTTGTCGATCCGGGCAAACGCGCGTATGTGCGCCATATCAATTTTGCCGGCAACACCAAGACCCGCGATGAAGTGCTACGCCGGGAGATGCGGCAGATGGAATCGAGCTGGGCGTCCGGCTCGAAGATCGAGCGTTCGAAAACCCGTCTTGAACGCCTGGGTTATTTCGAAGATGTCAATGTCGAGACCCCGCAGGCCGTCGGCGCGGCAGACCAGATCGACGTGAACTACAAAGTGACCGAAAAAGCCTCGGGCAACTTGTCGGCCGGTGTCGGTTATTCGCAGGTGCAGGGCATCGTGCTGAATGCGAACATTTCGCAGGACAACGTTTTCGGTTCGGGCAAAAGGGTCAATCTCGCCTTCAATAACAGCGATTACATCACCAGCTATCAATTCGGCTTTTTTAACCCGTATTTTAACGTAGACGGAGTCAGCCAAGGCTATAACCTAGGCTACACCAGCCGTAATGCGGGCCGCATCAATATTACCAGTTATTCGACAGACGTCGCGAATGCCGGCATCAACTTCGGCATCCCGTTAAACGAATTCGATCAATTGCGCTTCGATTTCGATCTTAAGCATACCTCGCTGAAAAACACCGACCAAGTTGCGAAAGAAATCCAAGACTTCGTCAAGAAAGAAGGCGACAGCTTTCTGACCTTCTCGCCGGCAATCAGCTGGTCGCACGACACCCTGAACCGGGCGATATTCCCGACCAAAGGCGGGCAGCAACGGTTTTCCGCACTTGCAACCGTTCCCGGCAGCGATCTGGAGTATTACAAAGTCAGCTACAAACATCAGTACTATATTCCGCTGGCGCAAGATTTGACTTTTCGGCTGCATGGCGAAGTCGCTTACGGCGACGGCTATGGCGGCACAGCCGATTTGCCTTTCTTTGAAAACTACTTCGCGGGCGGCACGGGCTCGGTGCGCGGCTATAAAAATAATACCTTGGGACCTAAAAGTCACCAGGTGATAGGTACCAACCAACAACAGCTTTACCCCCTTGGCGGCTCGACTAAAATGATCGGCAATGCCGAACTGTTTTTCCCGGTGCCGTTTCTATCGGATGTCAAATCGGTCAGGTTAGGCACATTCTTCGATGCCGGTACGGTCGAAAACGGCTTCAACTTTAGTGCATTAAAATACTCCGCCGGGATTTCCGGCGAATGGCTGTCGCCTTTTGGCGCCTTGTCGGTCAGTGCCGCGTATCCATTGAACGCCAAACCTTTTAATAATGATCCCAATTCAGATCAAGGCGATCAAAAACAGATTTTCCAATTCAACTTCGGGCAGAATTTCTAAAGCAAGTTGTTTTGGCTTTAACCGGCATATCCCCTATAATCTAACAAATTTACCCACAATCCCCCCCTTAAATTCTCTGGAGATTTACAACACAATGAAAACCAAAATTGCATTATTCCTGGGCTTACTGCTCGCCGCCAACACTTGTTTCGCCGAACTCAAAGTTGGCGTCGTCGATATGAATACCGTGCTCAAGGAAGCTCCAGAACTGAAACGTCTGCAGACGGAATTTTCATCCCGCGTCAAGCAAATCAAAGCCCTGGAGACTGAAATCAAAGGTTTGGAAGAGAAATTAAACCGGGATGGCGCGGTCATGAGCGAAAGCGAACGCACCAGCATGGATAAAAAACTGCGTGACAAATCGCTCGATTATAAACGCGTCAGCGAAGAAACCGGCTATGATATGAACACCCGCAAGAATCAGGAGCTCGGCAAATTGCAACGCCGAATCGTCGAAGCCGTTCAGGCCATCGCCAAGGAACAAAGCTTCGATCTGGTATTGTATGAAGGCGTACTCTTTGCGAACGACAAATTGGACATTACCGCGCAGGTTCAGAAAAAACTATCATCGGCACAATAATCTTGTCCGGTCTTCTTTGTTCCTTTGTTTAAATCGAATGCGAATGGCAGTGGCTCGCCTCTAAACGGCAATAAAAGTCCGCTCCATTCGTCATTTGCATGCGCGGAATGCATCCTAATCATCTAAATGACCTGCACCATGTCAATTAAGTTAGATATTTTACAAATACAAGACTTTTTACCACATCGCTATCCTTTTCTATTGGTGGATAAGGTCGTCGAATGTGAACCCGGAGTCAGGTTGCTAGGGGTTAAAAACGTCACCTACAACGAACCTTTTTTTCAGGGCCATTTTCCGCAAAAGCCGATCATGCCGGGCGTATTGATCCTCGAAGCGATGGCGCAAACGACCGGTCTTCTGGCATCTGAAACCGCTCGCGATGAACTTGCCGGCATGATTTATTATCTGGTCAGCATCGATAAGGCCAAATTCAAGCGGCCCGTCGTTCCCGGCGACCAATTGATGCTGGAAGCCAAGTTCTTGAAAAGCAAACGCAATATCTGGGCATTCGATTGCTCTGCCGAAGTCGATGGCGAATTCGTCGCCAGCGCCGAAATCCGCTGTGCTGCCGTGGTAAATTAATTTTGATCGATCCTACCTCCATTATCGATAAACGCGCCGAATTGGCCGGCGACGTTACTGTCGGACCCTATTCGGTGATCGGACCCGATGTGAAAATCGATTCTGGTACTGTCATCGGCTCACACGTCGTGATCAAGGGGCCGACTTCCATTGGTAAAGACAATCGCATCTTTCAATTCTGCTCGATAGGGGAAGACCCTCAAGACAAGAAATATGCCGCGGAAGTGACCCGGCTCGAAATCGGCGACCGCAACACGATCCGCGAGTTCGCCACGATGCACAGGGGCACTCTGCAGGATCAAGGCCTCACCCGGATCGGCAACGATAATTTATTCATGGCCTATACCCATGTCGCGCATGATTGCGTGATCGGCGATCATGTGGTGATGGCGAACGGCGCCTCTCTGGCCGGCCATGTCTCTTTAAACAGCCATGCGATTTTGGGCGGTTTCACGCTGGTGCACCAGTTTACCAAAATCGGCCAACACAGCTTCGCGGCGATGGGCAGCGCGATCACTCAGGACGTGCCGCCGTTCGTGATGGTCGGCGGCAAGCCGACCAAGCCTCACGGCATCAACGCGGTCGGGATGGAACGCAACGGCTTCTCGCCGGAAGACATTCGGCTGATCAGAAAGGCGTATAAAATCATTTATAAAATGAATCTTCGCCTCGAAGAAGCGATCGAGGAAATGTTGACCCTTGATGGCGGCAACGCAAATTTGGCCGAATTGGCCGATTTTTTGCGCCATGTCAGCCGCGGCATTTTACGCTAACCGACTGTCCTTCACTTTTTACAGCATGTGGGATTTTTCGGCAACGGACTCCGGCTTGATTGCCGGCGTTGATGAAGCGGGCCGCGGACCCTTGGCGGGTCCTGTGGTCGCCGCCGCGGTTATTCTCGACCCGGAAAGGCCGATAGACGGTCTGGCCGATTCGAAAGCACTGAGTGCAAAAAAACGACTGACGCTTTATTCCATCATTCAGGAGAAAGCGCTTGCCTGGGCTGTCGCCGAGGCCGATGTCGGTGAGATCGATCAGATCAACATTCTGCAAGCGACCCTTCTGGCCATGCAGAGGGCGGTCAACCAGCTGTCCATCCAACCGCAGCGCGTGCTGATAGACGGCAATACGCTGCCGGTTTTATCCATTCCGGCCCAAGCCATCGTCCAGGGCGACCGCATCATTCCTGCCATCAGCGCCGCCTCTATCCTCGCCAAAGTCCACCGCGACCGGATCATGGAAGACTATGCGAGAGAATTTCCCGGCTTTGCGTTTGACCTGCACAAAGGTTACGGCACCAAGCAACACCTGGCCGAACTCGCACAGCTCGGCCCCCTGCCCATTCACCGCAAATCATTCAGACCGGTAAGAGACCTGCTCCCTAGCGGCTGAAGCGTTACGGAGACTGCCCTTAAATTATGCTTCCAGGGCTACGTCATCCGCTGCGACGATGTAGCGGCTGGATTCATAAGCCCAGTCCAGGTTTCCGCGCATCCAAGACCTCAATATTGCGACATAACGCTGTACATCCCTGTCGATGTCCGCTGAAAACGCAGGGATTTGCTTTTCCAATTCGACAAAGGCATCGATTTCCGTACGGGTCATTTCAGCCGCCAAATCGACCGCATGTTGCAGCGACGGCTGTGAAGGCAGCAAGGTGGCGACCAGATTGTGCACGTCATGATGCTTCGACTCCTTGGCGTGGGAGATAATGTCGTTGGACCAGCACACGACGTTATTAGCCATCAGCGACAAACGCTGGATCACCTCATTTTTACGCACATGCAACGGCAAATAAATGTCTTCCGTAATATCGATCAATTCAATATCGGTGTATAAGCCGCCCGTATAGGGACGCATCAAAATATAGGTTTCGGTATCGGGAATTTTTTGATCCGCGCGATTGATCGCCTCCCATACCGACGATTCAAAATATTCGATCACGCTATAAACGAATCGACTCATCCAGGCGGAACTCGCTTTTCTGAGCAGACGGCTGCGGATGTCATACAGGGCATGCCCCAGCGCCGAGTCGTACTGCTCAGGCGCGCGCCCGAGCAGAATTTCAAGCAGCTCGGCATGCACGCCGGAAAGCCTGATCGGATCCTTGCCCAAGCCGGATTCGTCGCATTGGTCGTCGCGGATAAACAGCCAGGTATTCCAGTCCGAAACAATTTTGAGCTCCTCCAGCGGCGCATTCGGATAAGCACGAGCCGCCAGCCGCCCGAATTTGGATTTTTGTAAGCGCTGGAAATTGTCTTCATCCAGAACCAGATCAAATTTTTTTACCCAATTCAATGTATGGTTATTGACCGCCTCGGCATGTTGATTGATCGCGGAAGGGAACGGGCAATCGAGTTTGGGGTAGTTGATCATATCAGCGGCGTCCAGGGTTAAAGGAAAAAATAGGATTGCTAGTTCGGCAAAGACTATCGACGCTTAATTCGGATAGCTTGTTGATCCCTGCGTACGCCCCTCCTGCCTCAAACCCATCACTCTGCGCGATAAAGCCAATTTTCTCTATCATAAAATAAACAATCCTTGATTTCTGAATGTAAAACTGTACTCGGGACAATGTCACCGTGCCAGCGAATCCTCTCGAACAGGCTGACTCGATAGGCATTCCAAATTCTGCGTGTACAAACACCAACGCCCTTTACCGCTTTTTTTCGCCGAATACATCGCCATATCGACGTTTGCCATCAACTCCTCGACATTCATGCCATGCTGCGGCAACAAGGCGATGCCGATGCTCGCCGAGATCCTATAGTCTTTGCTACCGAACTGAAACTTGCGTTCCGCCAAGCGCTCATTCAGGGAGGTCGCAAAGGCTTCGGCGCCGAGGCGCCCTGTCGTAGGCATCAGCACCGCAAACTCATCGCCGCCCAGCCGGGCGATCAGATCCGACTTGCGCGCACGCGCGCGCAGCTCATTCGCCAGAATGACCAGCAATGCATCGCCGGCCGCATGACCGCTGGTATCGTTGATCGTCTTGAAATAATCCAGATCGAGCAGGAGCAGCGCGCTGGAGTTGCCGCTACGCACCGCATCGGCAAAGCTTCTTTCGAGTTCCTCATGAAAGCGCAGCCGATTCGCTAGCCCCGTCAAAGGATCATGGTGGGCAAGCCAGCGACTGCGATTTTCGGCCACGATCCGATCGGTCGCATCCATGCCGACTGACAGGACCACCGCATCGTCCTGATGCGTGGAACCCAGAAAAGTGTGAATCCAGATGATATGACGCATTTCGCCGTTAGCGTCGATGATCGAGCCTTCGTGTTCGAGACGATGCAGGGAAGACGAGAAGAGATTGATCCGGTTGTCCAGGTATTGCTCCTTGCCGTCATCGTCTTCGAGCAGATCGACAAATGCATTTTTCCTGAGTTGTTCGGGGGAGCGGCCCAGCATTTGCGACATATACCGGTTGACCGTATGCAGCCGGCCGTCGCGCGTTTGCGTTACGATCATCACCTGCACGCTGTCCAGAATACCCCGGATGAAATCCCTATCGGCAGCCAAGGCCAGCTGGCTTTCCTCGATTTGATGGGTCAAATCGATCGACGTCTCATAAAGGATATCGATCTCATCGCGTTGACCGGAGAGACGGCCATGCAAATCGAATGCCTGATAAGCCTCCTGGTAACCGCCCTGCGCCACCAACGGCAAGGTTGTTGCCAAGTGGCTCAAACGCCGCAACGGCTTGCGCAGCAGCAGGAACAAAAAGATTTCCGCGCATAACAAGGATCCCAACATCAACAACATGCTGTTGCGATTGGCCTGTTTCAACGCCGAAGTGGCCTCGGTGACATCGGAAATGAATACCAAATAGCCGTTAGCGCTGGCAATCATGTGCTTAAGCGGAACGGCATTGAATACATAGAAGCTGTTATGCCAGGGCAACCAGACCGCGGCAGGAATATCCTCCGGCGACGCAAAACGTTCGGACAGATTCGCAATGAAGGGCTTTAGCGCCACGGCATGGGTCAAGGCAGCCGTGTACAAGCCCCAGCCCGAAAAAGCCTGATCCGTTTTTTCAGTGCTTGTCGGCACCAAAATGCCGATATCCACGCCGGTTGCCGTGGAAAACTCAACGACCAGATCGGTGATTCTTTGACTCATGCCAATAAAACCGACATGTTCACCGTCCGCCAACAAGGGCATCACCGTGTTCAGTCCGCACTGCGCCTGACAATCCAGAGCGGCCTCCGGCTGCTCATTGTTTTTCGCGTGCTCGAGCGCCGCCATCATCGACTGCATCGACAAGAAGCTACTGCTGTCCGGCGACCAATTCCAGCGGATCTCGCCTTGTTTATCAAAAATGATGATTCTTTCGACATCCAGCTCATAACGCACGCTGGAAAACTGCCGCTCCAGTTCGTCAGAATTGATCACCCCCCCGGGTTCTTTCAGGCGGTCGGACAGATTGCCGAGCGAAGCGATCACGATGCTTAGCCGTTGCAGTCGATCCACCGAATGGCTGATAAGGCCTTTGAACTCCGCGCTCCAGGCCGCCTGACTCTGTGCATTCTGAGTTTTTACCTGTACCTCGAGGTACCAGTAATTCAGCGCACCAAACGCCGCGCCCAGGGAAAGCAGCAATAAACTCAGCGACGCCAGCCACTTGCGATGCAAGCTGGCGAAGCGAGGCTTACGGCTGAGTTTATCGGATTTACCAGGCATTCAACGCCTCAAAAGCGAAAAGACAGCATCGTGGTCACCATACTAAAATGCGATGACGCTTCAGGACTGGAAAGATTCGGGTTTTCGGACTCATTCAGCCAGGCTGTCCCATTCACATAATGGTAATCAGACGCCAATAAAAAATTGCGGGCGAATGACCAACGCACGCCGGCAGTCAGGTCCCGCGCATAAAAACGATGCGCCGGCGCCAATCCTCCGGACAATCTGGACATTTCCCTGCCACCCCGGTCGTCGCGGTTGAGATGCAACACATCATAGCGCAGCACCGCCCAGAATTCCGGCGTAAAGCGGTATTCGCCCTGCACATAGAAGTTCTCGGAAGTATTATTCTTCCAGGTCGGCAGGCCTTGTATAAATGCGGTGTTTGCGGTCGAATAGCCGCTGCGATCACTGCTGATCCAGCCATATTCGGCGGTCAGCGACCATTTTTCGGCGTTGTACTGCGCCGAAAACAAAGGATAGGTGACCTTGGTGTTGCCGTTTTGATAAAATGCAGACAGCCCGGGGGATGCGCTAAAATCCCGATCCAGGTCGACGATAGAAAACATCAGCTTTCCTCGCCCGCCCATCCATTCATAAAAAGCCCGGCCCAGCAGCATAGGGCGTCCGCCCAAGCTGCCTTCCGACTTCGGAAGCCCCGGCACATGAGGAATGCCCGTCAGGAAACCCGTCGCCCCGCCCGTGCTGTCCTGCGGTTCGGCAGCCATAAACTCCCAGCCGAAGCGGTGCTCGCCATGGGTATAACGGCCATAGAGCATGCCCCCGTCAGCCGCGATCATCGCCTGCCTAAGGGCCAGCGTATCGAAATAAATCGATTGCGGCAACAATACCGAAGGCCGAGTCCACACGACATCGCGCGTATCGTTGTATAAACCGAACGGAATCTTGACGCGGCCGCCGCGAGCGCCGAGCACCAAGGAAGAATCGAACAGCGGAACGCTATAATCGGCCTGGGCAAAATCGAGCCGGGTGCCTTGCGTGTCGGAAGCGCCGGTATCGCGGTATAAACCCTGCGCGGAAATCAGCAAATTCGGCAGCAGCTTCACCGAAGTAATCAGACCCATTTCCCTGAAATCCAGACTTACGTCGCGGCTCGTTCCAAATACCTGATGATGATCGGTATAAGTCGCACCCTGGCTGGCAAAGCCATATACCTTTACATTGCCGTCGAAAAATTCTTTTGCCGACGCCTTCATAGGTGACAGCAAAACCAATGCGGAGCAAAAGATCATCGAAGCGGCTTTACCGAAACGAGGCTTAAGGTTAATTGATCTCATCGATGATCTCCTTATTGTTTATCAGTATAGCCAATGGCGCCCGGCGTCGATTCGATGCGCGAGCGCATTTCCTCTACCGATTCCACCAGGGTCGGCGATACGCCGGTGCCTGAAAATACCAGTCGGTCCCAGGCCGAACGCAATTGAAACGGATAAACGCCCAAAATTTCTTTCGCAAAGCGAATATGCAAAGGATGATCGTCAGGAAGCACGAACACACGGATCGGGGACCCATCGGGCCAGGAACTCAGGCGCATAAAGAAAATTTCGCGCACGGTTTCGACTGGAAGCTGCTTGGTATTGCCGCTCGAATCTAAAAGTCTGACTTTTGCATCATCCGCCTGAGCCGTCAGACTCGCCAGTGAAATGGCCATGGCGAAGAGTAAAATTTTCTGCACGCGAAATAAAATCCGTAAGCCTATCGGCCACGATTTTGCGGTAAAGCGGAACATGAAGGCGCTACGAATACACCGCCAATGGTTCGGCTGCTGCATTAAGAGGTCCGAAGGAAATGGATAGACTGGAATAGATCCAGTAAACTGACCCATAGCGGATTTACCGGAAGAGACGCAGGCACACGGTGAGGCACTGTTGAATGAGCCTGGAAAGCGGCGGTGAAGATTGCAATGCAATAGCCCGGCTCATTGTGCTTAGCAAGCCTTATCATCATCGAAATAATTTTCACGCCGAAACTGGCGCAACCTCCGATGAGGCGCTACGGAAGATGGGTGGGTAACACAATGAAAGTGAGTAGCCATATTTCATCAAATAAATATAGCACAACTTCGCATTTTAAAATATTTTGATTAACTTAAGCGTTAGGAGGGTGTGCGGCGCAGCAATCATTATTATTTAAAAGATTGATTGGATATAGAAACCCTCGCAAACCGAAGTCTGCGAAGGGTATCGTGAATGGATTACTTGATCTGCCCGATGATCCCATCGAGCTCTTCCAGACTGGAATAGGCGATGATCAGCTTGCCTGCGCCGTTTTTTTTATGATCGATCGAGACCTTGGCGCCCAAACGCGAAGTCAGGTCCTCCTGCAGGCGCAGCGTATCCTTGTCGATGACCCTGTCTTTTTCCGGCTTCTCGGTAGGACACTGGAGTTCTCTGACCAGCTTTTCGGCGGCTCTGACCGTCAAGCCTTCCTTGTCGATTTTATGCGCGGCCGCAACTTGTTTCTGTCCGTCCAAACCGAGCAGGGCACGCGCATGGCCCATTTCGATGTGTTTGTTCAGCAACAGTTTTTTGACTTCCGGATGCAAATCCAGCAAGCGCAACAGATTGGTCACGGTCGTCCGCGATTTGCCGACCGCATCCGCGATTTGCTGATGCGTCATGTCGAATTCGTCGAGCAGGCGCGCCAGGGCTTCCGCCTCTTCGAGCGGGTTCAAATCCTCGCGCTGGATGTTTTCGATCAACGCGACCGCCATCGCGGTGCGGTCGTCGATGTCTTTGACCACGACCGGTACTTCATGCAAGCCGGCCAGTTGCGCCGCGCGCCAGCGCCGCTCGCCGGCGACGATCTCGTATTTTTCGGCGTCGAGCTGGCGCACCACGACCGGCTGGATCACGCCCTGCGCCTTGATCGAATCGGCCAGTTCCTGCAATTTTTCCGGATTGATGTCCCTCCGCGGTTGGTATTTGCCGCGCTGCAGAAACTCGATCGGCAAGGTATGCAAGGCGTGCGCAGGAGACGTCGGCGTTGCTTCCGTTTGGGTGATTGAAACATCGCCGAGCAACGCGTCGAGGCCGCGACTTAATCCACGTTTTTTGATCGACATGCGTTACTTTTTCTCTTTTCTCAACATTTCGCCGGCCAGCGCCAGATACGCCAAGGCGCCGCGCGAAGATCTGTCGTAGCTCAACACCGGCAAACCGTGACTCGGCGCTTCGGCAAGCCTGATGTTTCTCGGCACGCAGGTTCTAAATACCTTGTCGCCGAAATATTCGACCAATTGTTCGGAGACGTCCTTGGTCAGGCGGCTGCGGTCGTCAAACATGGTCCGCAAAATGCCTTCCAGATGCAATGCGGGATTGACCGTGTCCTGGATGCTTTTGACCGTGCTCATCAGTGCCGACAAGCCTTCCAGCGCGTAATATTCGCATTGCATCGGAATCAGCACGCTATCGGCCGCGACCAGCGCGTTCAAGGTCAGCATGTTCAAGGACGGCGGACAGTCGATCAAAATATAGTCGTACTGCGCCTTGATCGGCATCAACACCTCGGCCAGCCGCCGTTCCCGGCGTTCGGCGTCCATCAGCGCGACTTCGGCGGCGGTCAGATCGCCGTTGCCCGCGATCACCGAGAAGCCGAGTTCCGGCAGTTTGATCACGGCCTGTTCGGCTGGCACTTCTTCCAGCAGCAAGTGATAGCTGGAATAGGGGACTTTCTCTTTGTCGACGCCGCAGCCCATCGCCGCGTTGCCTTGCGGATCGAGATCCACGAGCAGAACGCGGCGCTTGGCCGCCGCCAATGACGCCGTCAGGTTGACGCTGGTCGTCGTTTTGCCGACTCCGCCTTTTTGATTCGTTACCGCAATAACTTTTGTCACACTTTATCCTACAGAAATCGCATCTTTTTGAATGATCACCACGCAACGCTCCGCCTCGACGCCAGGCGTTTTGAGCGCAATGACCGACGATTTTACCTTAACTTCCGCCAATTCATCGCGTGGATTTTGTCCCTTCATCGCCAGCAACACGCCTTGCTCGCCGAGTAAATGCGCGGTCGTCTGCATGATCGCCGGCAACGCCGCGAAGGCGCGGGTAATCACCGTATCGAATTTTTGCTCGGGCTGAAAGGCTTCCACCCGGCTATGACGCACTTCGACATTGTTCAGTTTCAATTCCAACACCGCCTGCTGCACGAAGCGGGTTTTTTTCGCATTGCTGTCGAGCAGGGTAAATTGTATTTCGGGCAAAAAAATCGCCAGCGGGATACCCGGAAGGCCCGCGCCGGTGCCGATGTCGATCACGCGCGGACCTTTGATATGGGGCAGCACGGCGAGGCTATCCAGAAGATGCAGCCGGGTCATGTCCTCGCGGTCGCGGATCGCGGTCAGGTTATAAGCCTTGTTCCATTTTTCGATCAGCCTCAGAAACGCGAGCAGGCGGCCGATTTGCTCCTCGGTCCAGGCGATATTCAGCGCATCAAGACCGCTTTCCAGAATAACAGCACAAGACTCCATCAGGCGCTTTTCTTTTTCAGATAGACCAAGAGCAGCGAGATCGCCGCCGGCGTAATGCCCGGAATCCGCGAGGCCTGGCCCAGGGTTTCCGGCCGCTGTTTGCGCAGTTTTTCGCTGACCTCATTCGACAGCCCCGGTACGCCGGTGTAATCGAGCGCTTCCGGCAAGCGCAAATGATCATACCGCTGCGCGCGGTCGATTTCAGTCTGCTGGCGAACGATATAGCCTGCATATTTGGTCTGAATTTCGACCTGTTCGCCGACCTGTTCCGCAACCTCCGCGCCCTGATCGTAAAACGACAACAGACGCGCGGCATCGACTTCCGGTCGGCGCAGCATTTCGAGCAGATTCACTTCTTTCTGAATCGGCTTGCCCCAGTAAGCTTCGGCGGCCCTCGCCCCTTCGGTGTCAGGGCGTATCCATTGTTTTTTCAGGCCTTCCTGCAATTCGCCGATCGCCCGTTGTTTTTCTTCAAACGCGCGCCAGCGCTCGTCATCGACCAGGCCCAGGGCGCGGCCTTGTGCGGTCAGCCTGAGATCGGCATTGTCCTCGCGGAGTTGCAGGCGGTATTCGGCGCGGCTGGTGAACATCCGGTACGGCTCCTGGGTGCCGCGCGTAATCAGGTCGTCGATCATCACGCCAATATAGGCTTCGTCGCGGCGCGGGCACCAGCTTTCCAGATCCTGCACCCGGCGCGCCGCATTCAGACCCGCGATCAGGCCTTGCGCGGCCGCTTCTTCGTAGCCGGTCGTGCCGTTGATCTGGCCGGCAAAGAACAGGCCGTTCATGTGCTTGGTTTCGAGCGAGGTCTTCAGGTCGCGCGGATCGAAGAAATCGTATTCGATCGCATAGCCGGGGCGCACGATTTCGGCATTTTCGAAGCCGAGCATCGAACGCACGAACTCATACTGCACATCGAAAGGCAGACTGGTCGAGATGCCGTTCGGATAAATCTCGTGCGTATCGAGGCCTTCCGGCTCGACAAAAATCTGATGCGTGTCGCGGTCCGCGAAGCGTACGATCTTGTCCTCGATCGACGGACAGTAGCGCGGGCCGATACCTTCGATGATGCCAGAATACAAGGGCGAACGGTCGAGCCCGGAACGAATGATGTCGTGCGTTCTGGTATTCGTGCGCGTGATGTAGCACGGAATCTGCCGCGGATGCTGCTCGCGCTTGCCGAGGAACGAAAACACCGGCACCGGATCGTCGCCGTGCTGCTCTTTGAGCTTGTCGAAATCGATCGTGCGGCCGTCGATGCGCGGCGGCGTGCCGGTTTTCAGGCGATCGACCCGGAACGGCAATTCGCGCAGGCGCTGCGCCAGCGCGATCGACGCCGCATCGCCGGCGCGGCCGCCGCTGTAGTTTTCGAGGCCGATATGAATCTTGCCACCCAAAAACGTGCCGGCCGTCAACACGACCGCGCGCGCCATGAAGCTAAGGCCCATTTCGGTCTTCACGCCGACGACCTGATCGCCGTTTACGATCAGATCCGCAACGGTCTGCTGGAACAGCGCCAGGTTCGGCTGATTTTCGAGCATGTAGCGCACCGCCTGCTTATAGAGCTTGCGGTCGGCCTGCGCGCGCGTGGCCCGGACCGCAGGGCCCTTGCTTGCGTTCAGAATCCGAAACTGGATGCCGCCGAGATCGATCGCCCGCGCCATGCAGCCGCCCAAGGCATCGATTTCCTTGACCAAATGGCCCTTGCCGATGCCGCCGACCGCCGGGTTGCAGCTCATCTGGCCGAGCGTTTCGATATTCTGCGTCAACAGCAGCGTCTTCACGCCAGAACGGGCCGCCGCCAACGCGGCTTCGGTACCGGCATGGCCGCCGCCGACCACGATCACATCAAAATCTTTTTTGAATTTCACGACTGTTTTCTAATCACACGGGCTGTTATAGTACTCTGTCCTGTCAAGCAGGGCGGACATTCCACTATTATAAGAGGTAAACGATGAAAAAACGTAGAAATTTGAACGAAATAGAAATCGTTCAACGTTTGAATCCGGTCGCGAAGCATGCGCACCAGTTTAACAAGGCGAAGGTCTTTGACGACAAGAGCCAATATCGCCGTAAGGCGAAGCATCCGAAGCAGGAGGCTTCGCCAAGCGTTCTCGAACGAATGCTTGGCAAAGCCTCCTGCGGAGAGTGTTCAGCTATCGCGGCAGCCGTTTAGGGCTAACCGTTGCTCCAATCCACCCAGCCCATCTGCGCCGACAGCAGCACCAATACGCCGAAGGCGATACGGTAATAGGCGAACACCGAAAAATCATGCCGGCTGATAAAGCGCAACAAACCGCGCACCGCCAGAAAGGCACTGATGAATGACACCACGCCGCCGACCGCGAACAAATCGAGGTCGCTGGCGCTGAACAAGTCGCGGTGCTTATAGACATCGTAGAAGGTCGCCGCGAACATGGTCGGAATGGCCAGGAAAAACGAAAACTCGGTCGCCGCGCGACGGGACAGTCCGAAAAACAGGCCGCCGATGATCGTGGCGCCGGAACGCGAAGTGCCGGGAATCATCGCGACCGCTTGTGCGAAGCCGACTTTCAATGCGTCGCGCCAGGTCATGTCATCGATCGTCTCGGCGTGCACCCGATGCTCGCGGCGTTCGGCCCAGAGAATCAGGAAACCGCCGATGATGAAGGCCGAGGCGACCACGGTCGGATTGAACAGATAGGCCTTGATCTGTTTCAGGAACAAAAAGCCGAGGATCGCGGCCGGTAAAAACGCCACGATCATGTTGATGGCGAGACGCTGCGATACCGTTTCGGACTTGATGCTGACCAGCGTGTGCCAAAGCCTTTGGCGGTATTCCCAGACCACCGCCAGAATCGCCGCAAACTGGATCGCGATTTCAAAGACCTTGCCTTTTTCGTCGTTGAATCCCAAAAGCTGGCCGACCAGAATCAAGTGCCCGGTCGAAGACACTGGCAAAAATTCGGTCAAGCCTTCGACGACGCCCAGAATCAGGGCGTCCAGTAATACATGAAGATCGGTCATAACTGCGTTGGAGAAGGCAGGGAAAGAGGTTGCTTAACGCTTCATCGATTCGAAGAATGCGGCGTTGGTCTTGAAATCTTTCAGTTTGCCGATCAGGAATTCGGATGCCGCAGTTTCGTCCATCGGTTGCAGGATTTTGCGCAAGATCCAGGTTTTTTGCAGCGTGTCAGGATCGACCAGATATTCTTCGCGGCGGGTGCCGGAGCGGTTGATGTTGATCGCAGGGTAAATCCGTTTTTCGGCGATCTTGCGGTCGAGATGCAACTCCATGTTGCCGGTGCCTTTGAATTCTTCGTAGATCACCTCGTCCATCCGCGAGCCGGTATCGATCAGCGCGGTCGCGATGATCGTCAAGCTGCCGCCTTCCTCGATATTACGCGCCGCGCCGAAAAAGCGCTTCGGCTTTTCGAGCGCATTCGCGTCGACGCCGCCGGTCAGGATTTTGCCGGAAGACGGCACCACCGTGTTATAGGCGCGAGCCAGACGGGTGATAGAGTCTAACAGGATAACAACATCGTGCTTGTGCTCGACCAAACGCCGTGCCTTTTCGATCACCATTTCGGCGACCTGCACATGGCGGGTCGGCGGCTCGTCGAAGGTGCTCGAAATCACCTCGCCGCGCACGCAGCGTTCCATTTCGGTCACTTCCTCCGGACGTTCGTCGATCAGCAGCACGATCAGGTAACATTCGGGATTCCTCTCCGCGATCGCCTGCGCCAGGCTTTGCAGGATCATCGTTTTACCGGCTTTCGGCGGCGATACGATCAGCCCGCGCTGGCCCTTGCCGATCGGGGCGACCAGGTCGATAATCCGGCCGGTGAGGTCTTCGGTGGTGCCGTTGCCTTGTTCGAGCGTGAAGCGTTCTTTGGCGAACAGCGGCGTCAGGTTGGAGAAGTGGATTTTATTCTTGGTATTTTCGGGCGGCTCGAAGTTGATCTCTTCGACCTTGAGCATCGCGAAGTAACGTTCATTGTCTTTCGGCGGCCGAATCTTGCCGCTGATCGTGTCGCCGGTCTTTAACGAGAAGCGTCGAATCTGGCTTGGCGAGACATAAATGTCATCGGGGCCGGCCAGGTATGAACAACCGGGGGTGCGTAAAAAACCAAAACCGTCCTGCAAAATTTCGAGAACGCCGTCACCGTAAATATCGTCTCCGGCCTTGGCCTGTTTTTTCAGGATCGCAAAAATCAGGTCCTGCTTGCGTGATCTGGCGACATTTTCAAGTCCAAGCGACTCGGCGATTTCGATGACTTCACTGATTTGTTTTAGTTTTAACTCGGTAAGATTCATATAAAGGATGACTCGAAGCTAAGCGACCGAGGCTCACCACCGCAGTGCTTATATAGGATTAGAATTCAGGGACGCAGATTATCGGATGATAGGCTGAAGCGCGCTGGAATCAGCGCACTCCATAAGTATAACTCAATAAAGCGATCCCGTCCAGTAGGAAGACGGGGCGAATCAGGGGACCGCGTTAAATATTGCTGTTCAGGAAATCAGCGAGCTGGGATTTGGTCAGGGCGCCGACCTTGGTCGCCTCGACTTCGCCGTCCTTGAACAGCATCAGGGTTGGAATACCGCGTACGCCATAGTGTTGCGGCGTTTTTGGATTTTCGTCGATATTGATCTTGACTACGGTCAATTTGCCCGCGAAGTCTACCGCAATTTCATCCAGAACCGGCGCAATCATCTTACAAGGCCCGCACCATTCAGCCCAGTAATCCACCAATACAGGCCCTTTAGCTTTGATAACCTTTTCGTTAAATTCGCTATCGCTTACATGAAGGACTGAGTCGCTCACGCTATTTCTCCAACAATTAAAAATTTTAACTATAGGGGGGAAGGCGGCTAGAGTCAATCAATTTCTAGTTCCGGGTTCAGCCGATTCGATTTTTACGTTATCCTATAGGCTATGAGTAAGACACATTTGACCGAAACCCGATTTTCCAACCTCGAATTATCCGATTCGATCCTGCACAGCCTGAATACCGCGGGCTTTGAATTCTGCACGCCGATTCAGGATAGGTCGCTGCCGCTCCTGCTCAGGGACCGCGACATTGCGGGCCAGGCGCAGACCGGCACCGGCAAGACCGCGACGTTTTTGCTCGCGACCTTCCAGCGCCTTTTGAATGACAATGAAAGCAAGGAAGCCGCAAACGAGCCGATCAAGAATCCGCGCGCGTTGATTCTGGCCCCGACCCGCGAGCTCGCGATCCAGATTCACAAGGATGCGCTGCTCTTAAGCAAACATCTGCACCTGAAATTCGCGCTGATCTACGGCGGCGTCGATTATCAAAAGCAACTCGACAAGCTCAAAACGAATGTCGACGTGATCATCGGCACCCCCGGACGCATCATCGATTTCTACAAACAGCAGGCGTTCAGCCTCGATCATGTGCAGGTCAGCGTGCTCGACGAAGCCGACCGGATGTTCGACCTCGGTTTCATCAAGGACATCCGTTATCTGCTCCGGCGCATGCCGCCGCACGACCAGCGCCTGAACATGCTGTTTTCGGCGACCTTGTCCTACAAGGTAACCGAGCTGGCTTACGAGCACATGAACAATCCGGTGCTGATCAAGATCGAGACCGAAACGGTCACCTCCAAATCGATCAAGCAGACCGCGTTCTGCCCTTCTAACGAGCAAAAAATTCCGCTGTTGATCGGGATTTTGAAGCACTACCAGCCGCAGCGCAGCATCATCTTCGTGAACACCAAACGCTGCGCGGAACTGCTGGACGACACGCTGACCGCGAACGGCTTCAAGACTGCGGCCTTGAGCGGCGACGTGCCGCAGGAAAAGCGCCAGCGGCTGTTGAACGATTTTCAGGAAAACACCATCAACCTGTTGATCGCGACCGATGTCGCGGCGCGCGGGCTGCATATCGCGGACGTCTCGCATGTAATCAATTACGACCTGCCGCAGGATGTCGAAGACTATGTGCACCGGATCGGCCGTACCGCGCGCTTCGGCGCCTCGGGCGAGGCGATCAGTTTCATCTGCGAGGAATATGCGTATTCGATGCCGGACATCGAGTCCTACATCGGCGAAAAAGTGCCGGTGCAGCCGGTCACGCAAGACCTGTTGGCTCAGGACCTGATCCGGCCGGAAAGGCGGCCGCGTCCGCCACGCGACGACAGGCCGCAGCGCCGCCCGAAAAGCGGCAATAGCCGGCCGCCTAGAGCCCGGCCATCAACTCCCGAAAATCCTCAATAGCCCGATAAGCGAGAATCACCTTTTTCGGCTGCGCTGAATCCGGCCGGCTGACCGACAGCAGATTTTCGATGCCGAATGCCTTGGCCGAATTCAACACGGCCAGGCTGTCGTCGATCAACAGCGTCCGGCTTTTATCGAAGGGCTGGCGCTGATGCAGCCAATGCCAGAACTCGGCATGCTCCTTCGGTTTGCCGGAGGCATGCGAACTGATGATTTCGTCGAAGAAGGGATGCAGGCAGGTCTTTTCCATTTTGAGCCCGAGACTGTCCGGATGCGCGTTGGTGACCAGCAGCACCTTCCGGGGCGTGCGCTTGACCGCTTCGAGAAACTCGACCACATGCGGCAACACGCTGATCAGGCCGGCGATCTCGGCTTTCAAACCGACGATGTCCAGTTCCAGCGCCTGGCTCCAGTAGTCCAGACAATACCATTCGAGCCTGCCTTCCATGCTTTTGAACAGCGGTATCAGTTCTTCCTTGGCCTGGGCCGGCGTCAGGCCTTTTTTCCGGGCATAGTTCAGCGGCACGAATTCCTTCCAGAAATGATTGTCGAAGTTCAAATCCAGCAAGGTGCCGTCCATGTCGAGCAAAACGGTGTCAATTTTGTTCCAATCGATCATAATAGTGCGGTCTATTCAAAACTCATCCTGAACATCATAACACCGTGGCCGACAAACCGATCATCCTGAACAAAACCACCGTCGCCAAAAGCCGTTTGTTTCATATCGAAGCGCTCGATATCCAATTCAGCAACGGCGTGCAGCGCAGTTTCGAGCGGCTGACCCGCGGCAGGCCCGGCGGCGCGGTGCTGATCATACCGATGCTCGATGACGACACCGTGCTGCTGATCAGGGAATATTCGGCCGGCGTGCATCGCTACGAACTGGGCCTGCCGAAAGGCAAGACCGATCCGGGCGAGACGTTTCTGGAAGCCGCGAACCGGGAGCTGAAGGAAGAAGTCGGCTACGGCGCGAACAAACTGCATCATCTGAGTTCGTTTTCGCTCGCGCCGTCCTATCTCGAACACATGACCGAGATCATCCTGGCCGAGGATCTGTACGCGGAAAAATTGGCCGGCGACGAACCCGAGGAACTGGAAGTGGTGCCCTGGAAGCTCTCCGAGATCAACGCGCTGATCGCGACCGGCGAATGCACCGAGGCACGCTCGATCGCGGCGCTGTTCATGGCGCTCGAATATTTGAAGGCGCGCCCTTTATAAGCGGAATAACGGCTCCAGCGCCTCATCCTTGGTCGCCGTCCACTGTTCCCGCGCCTTGTTTTCGGTAAAGGCCTGATACAATTTCTTGCCTTGCCACGGCTGCGCATCCTTGCAGTACAGCGCCTTGTTCAACGCCAGAATCTCATCCCGAAGCCTTGCATCGCAGCACTTGGCGATTCCACCCAGGCTGTGCGCGTTAAATTGCTCCCGCCCCCAGTCCAGCAAGGCGTTCTTCGCGGCCAAAGGATCATTGTCCGCGCAGGCTTGTTTGAGGTGTTGCCGGTATTCGCCCGAGGACTTAACCTCTTGCGTTTCATTCTTATCCGCTTCGCGCCGGGGCCGCCGTCTCAGGAAAAACACCCCCGTCGCCAGCCAGCCCGCCGCCAGGGCCGCAGAAACCCAGATCCAGATATTTTGCCTCGCGCTGGTCTGGCTCTCGATCACCAAAGGCTGAAGTTTGGCCTCCGGATTCACCGCCAGAGGTTTGGCGGGCTCTGTAGCCGGTGCAGGACCTGAAGACGCCACGGCAATCGTGGTTTCGGGAATCTTCGCGATCTCCATTTGCTGAGTCCGCGTATTGAACCACGGAATTTCGATCGCCGGCAGTTTGAATGAACCCGCCTTAGCCGGGATCAACGCGATTTTTTCCTGGCGCTTCGCCAACAGGCCGTCGACGTTTTTTTGCTCCTGCAGGACCGGCTGATCCGGATAGAATTTGACCGACTCTTCCGAGGCCGCCTTGTGCAGTTCCGGCAATTGCCCGACCGTGCTGCCCTTGGCCAGTACGGTCAGCGTGCGGGTCACCGGCTCGCCGGCTTTGATGTTCTTCAAATCGCCGGACCATTCTTCCTTCAGCTCCAGTTGTTCGGCCGCCAGCCAGTGCTTGCCGGTAAACGATGCCGGCGCCGGCTTGACCGTCAGGCTGATCGCCTTCGAGGAAGCACGCTGGGTACGGGTCACGTTCGAACCGAAAAAGCCGTTGAAGCCCGAGCGCGAGTTCGTGAGCACTTCCGCGGTCAGCACCAGCGGGGCGAGCGTGATCATGCCGCTTTTTTGCGGAAAAATCGCATAGCGGCGTTCGGTGACCATATAGTTCTCGCCCTTCACCTGGGTCTGGAAATTCTTGTCGTCGCCGAGCTTCTCGATCACCGCATCGGCCTGCTCCGGCTCGTCGATCGACGCCCTGGCGATTTCGACCCGGCTATAGATTCTGACCGTGTATAAAATCTGCGACTGGATATAAGGATTTTCCGGCGCCGCCTCGACCTCGATGAAGATGTCTTCCTGATTGCTCAAATCGTCGTTGCCGGATTTTTCGTTCACCAGCAAGGCGGCCGGCTCGCTCGTGTCCTTGCCGAAACTGATCGCCGGCACCTCCAGATTGCCCGCATGTTTGGCCATCACATTCAAGGTCCAGCGCACGCTACGGCTCATCTTGCCGTTGATCAGGGATACATTATTGCTGTGGCTTTGCGAAAGCACATCGAAATCCTCCTCCAGCGGGCTGAAATCAGGCTCGTCGTCTGGCGTTTCGTCGGCGCTGAAGACGATCTGAAACGATTCGTCCAGATTGACCGGATTGCGATCGACAGTGGCCTGGATAGTGGCCGCGAGGGCCGCATGCATCAACACCGCCTGACATAACAGCAGCCACAGGACTGCGCCGCTTCGATTGATCTTGTTAACCATCGTCAGCATTCTCATAGATCTGATTAAAGTCATCGGGATTACCAGTTTTGCGCCTTGTTGCCGGAGCGCTGCTTGCGCTGGCCGTACTGGTATTTGAATTTGCGTTTCAACAAACCGGCCGGATCGTCCGGAATCCGGTTCAGCCATTGCTCATTGGCCTGTTTCGTTTCGTCGGACGGCGGTATCGGTTGCGCAGACACTTCATTTTGCTTGGCCGGGTCCGGTTTCTTGGGGTCTTCCTTTGCCGCGGCGCCGTCCTTGGCCTGTTGCTCTTCGGACTGTTTTGGCGGCTCTTCGGCTTTCTCCGGCGCTTTCTCGGCGCCGGTTTCGGGTTTTTCCTGCGCCTTATCGCCGTTCTTGACTTCGGCTTTTTCGTCTTTCTGTTCGGGCTTCTGCTCGGAAGCGGACTGATCCTGCGGCTTTTTCTGTTGCTCCTTTTCCGAGTCCTGCTTTTGATCTTTCTGTTGCTGATTTTGCTGTTGCTGCTGTTCTTGCTGTTTCAGCGCCTCTTCGACCAGCTTTTTATTATCTTTAGCGTATTCAAAATCAGGTTTCATCTCCAAAGCCTTGTCATAAGCTTTGATAGCTTCTTCGAGTCGCTTCGAATTTGCTAAAACGTTGCCCTGATTATAAAAACCGGTCGCGGTCTTCGGCGTTTTCATTTTGCCGTCTTCTTGCAGATCGGCTTTATATTGCGCGGCCGCCTTCCAGTCCGGATTCTCGAACAACTCGGCCGCACGCTCATACTGCTTTTGCTCAAAAGCCGCCGCGGCCTGCTGATCCTTCGTCCGCCACAAATCCTGCCAGCCCAGCGCATAGCTGTTTTCAGGCAGCGGCAGCAAAGTCAAAAATGCGATGCACAACAAGCCCCGGCGAAACGAGAGCGCGGCCAAAGGCAGCACCGCGAGCACGATCCAGGGGCCGAGATCGTCCCAAAGGTCGATCAGCAACGGGTTTTCCGTATGGCCTTGCGCCTCCGGCACGGCCGTATCGAGGTTGGCCAGCACGTTTTCGATGTCGCTGTCGTCCGCCGTGATGCTTTGGTAGACGCCGCCGCCCGCGCCGGCCAATTCGGCAAGCTTATTGGGGTCCAGTTTCGGAATGACGATCGCGCCCTGTTCGTCCTTCAAGAAGCCGCCGTTCGGTAGCGCGATCGGCGCGCCTTCGGCGGTGCCGACGCCGAGCACCGACAAGTGATAACCGTTCAACTTTTTCGCGGCCGCAAGTGCGGCATCCGATTCGACGCCATCGGTCATCAGGATGATCTCGCCTTTCTGCAGGCCGGCCTGCCGGAGCAATTGGACGGCCAGATTCAGCGCCGCCTCCGCCTGACTGCCCTGAGTCGGCATGATGTCGGTCGTCAATGCCTCCAGTTGGCTCGCGATCGTTTCGGTATCGTCGGTCAAAGGGGTCACCGTAAACGCATCGCCCGCAAACACCAGCAGCGCGGTCTGGCCGTCCTTGCGCCGCTGCAACAGATCGGCGATCTTGTAGCGGGCCCGGATCAGGCGGCTCGGCTTGATGTCTTCCGCATCCATCGAACGCGACAAATCCAGCGCGATCACCAAGGCCGAATCGTTTCTGAACACCGGCGAGGGCAGGCGCTGAAAGGTCGGGCCGGCCAGCGCGACGATCGCCAGCAGCGCCATCACGGCGCCGAGCAGCAGAGACTTGCGGCTGGTATGCACCGCCTTCTCCTGGAGCAGATAGGGCAGCAGCGCCGGATCGCAAACCGAAGCCCAGTTGCCGCGGCTGAGCTTGTGACGCAGCAGCATGACCAGAAGCGCGATCGCCGGAATCAATGCCAACAGCCAGTAGGGCCGGATAAAATGAAATTCGCTGAAACTCATGACCATCGTAAACGTGACAAACAGACCCCGGCCGCCAAGGCGAGCGCCAGGCTCAGAGGCCAGAAAAACAGTTCTTGCCGAGGACGGAAATATTGGCTGTCCTTGTTGACCGGCTCCAATTGGTCCAGCAGCATATAGATATTGTTCAATTCCCGCGTGTTGCGGGCGCGGAAATAACGGCCGCCGGTTTTTTGCGCGATGTCGAGCAGGGTTTTTTCGTCGAGGTCGCGCGACGGATTGACCTTCTGCGCGCCGAACAGGCTGCGCACGACCATTTCGTCCGCGCCGATGCCGATCGTGTAAATTTTCAACTGATTATTCGCGGCCAGTTCCGCCGCTTTCAACGGCGACACCTCGCCGGCGGTATTCGCGCCGTCGGTCATCAGGATCAAGACCCGGCTGTTGGCGGGCTGATTCTTCAAGCGCTTGACTGCCAGGCCGATCGCATCGCCGATCGCGGTGTTGTCGCCGGCCAGGCCGATCGCCGATTCATCGAGCAGGGTATTGACGGTCTTGCGGTCGAAGGTCAGCGGCGTTTGCAGATAAGCCTGGGTGCCGAACAGGATCAGGCCGATCCGGTCGCCGGCCCGGCGTTCGATGAAATCGCTGGCGACCCATTTGGCCGCGGTCAGCCTATCGACCTGCTGCTTGTTGATTACAAAATCCTGTTCTTCCATGCTGCCGGACAGGTCGATCGCGAGCATCAGGTCGCGCCCGCTGATCCCCTGCTCGATCGGCTCGCCGAGCCATTGCGGACGCATGCCGGCGATCACTAAAAGCAGCCACGCCAGCATCGCCAGACGCAGCGGCCATTTTCGGGGCTGCGAAACGGCATCGGTCTTGCCGGCGGCAAAGTCATCCAGGAAGGGCACTTTCAGCGCCGCCTGTTCGGCCGGCAGCAACGGCGGCAGCAAACGCCGGATCAGCCAGGGCAGCGGCAAAAGAATAATCAGCCAGGGCCAGATAAGTTGAATCATTTTTTACGTTTGCTTTGCGCTTTGAGCCAGTCTTCACAGACTTGGAACACGTCCTGCAGCGCCGGTTCGGACGGCGCGGATTTTCGATAATGCGCGTCGAGAAAGATGCGGCCGGGGCCTTCGCTGAACGGCGCGCCCTTAAGCGCGCCATCGAGATAGCTGAGCCAGTTTTGGCCGGTTAAGCCCGCGACTTCGGCGCGGTTATCGGTACTGATCGCGACGCGGCGCAAAAGTGCGGACAGTTCGGCAATTTTTGCCAGATCGTCGAGCGAGGTATCGTTTCTCAAGGCCTTTAGCAACTTGCGCGCGGTCTTGACCGCGGTAAGCCGGGTCAGCCGTTTATACAGCCAGACTGAAAACCCCAGCAGCAACGGGATCAAGATGGCAAGAACCCACCAGCCGATCGCCGGCGGCCACCAGCCGATCGCGTCTTCCGGAATAAGGATGTCGTGTAGCGGTAAACGGTTGACCGGCATTACTGGCCTCGCAACAGGGTCTTCAGGCGCTGCACCGGATCGTCCGAGGTGCCGCACAAGATCAGTTGCAGATTTTCCTTGCGGGCGAGCGTTTGCAGGCGCTCTAAACGCTCCGCGAAACGCTGGCGGTAATCGGCCAGCCGGCGCGCATCGGCGCTGTCCATCACCACATCGCGTTCGCCGTCGGTAAAGCGGTAGCGGCCTTTTTCCGGAAGACTTTGTTCCAATGCATCGAACACGAAGAGCAAGGCCACGTCGCAATGTTCGGAGAGCCGCGACAGATGGACCTCGGCCGCTTCGTTGACGCCGCGAAAATCGCTGATGATATAAACCCGGCTGCCGGGGCGGACATGCTTGACCAGCCGGGCCAGGATTTGCTCGAAGGCGTAGGCGGCCGGCTGGTTCTGAACGGGGCGGTCGATCAACGCATGCAATAAATGCAGCACCGCCTGTTTGCCGTTTTGCGGCTTCAGCTCCCGGCAGTCCTGCTCGGAAAAAATCTGGCCGCCGATACGGTCGCCGTGATGTTCTGCGGTCCAGGCCAGCAGCGCCGCCAGCTTCGCGGCCAGCACCGATTTGAATACGCCGCGAGTCGCGAAATGCATCGCCGGGCGGTCGTCGACCGAAATGAACACCGGCCGCTCGCGCTCCTCGCGAAAAATCTTCGTATGCGGCGTGCCGGTACGCGCGGTCACACGCCAGTCGATCGTGCGCAGATCGTCGCCGGGTTGATAAAGTCGCGTCTCGTCGAATTCCATGCCGCGTCCCTTGAAGCGGGACAAGTAGCCGCCGCTCTGGATCGAACGGATAGCGCTACGCGGATGCGTCAGTCCCGCCGCGGGCCGGGCCAGGTCGATCAAGGTTTTCAGGCTGACCGAGATCAGCTCGTCGGGCGTCACGGACGGGTGATGATTGACTGCAGGTTTAGTGAACAGCATTTACGGAACGGCAATACGGGCAATCAATTCCCTGATCACATGATCGGCGGTGATGCCTTCGGCCTCGGCTTCGTAGGACAAAATCAGACGATGACGCAGCACGTCGAAGGCGATGTCCTGAATGTCTTCGGGGCCGACGAAATCGCGCTGATCAAGCCAGGCCTTGGCGCGGGCGCAACGGTCGAGCGCGATGCTGGCCCTGGGGCTCGCGCCGTATTGCAGCCAGGCCGCCAGATCGCGGCCATAGGCCTCGGGGGTCCGCGTCGCCAGGATGATTTGCAGTAAATAATCTTCCAGCGCCTCGGCCATATACACATCGAGCACTTCGTTGCGCGCGGTAAACAGGGTTTGCTGCGAAATCGATTCGAAACGCTCGGTTTTTTTCAGCACTTCCGAACGCGCCTCCCTTCTGGCCAGATGCAGAATGTCTTTTTCATGCTTCGGATTCGGATAATCGACCCTCACATGCAGCAAAAACCGGTCGAGCTGCGCTTCGGGCAAGGGATAAGTGCCTTCCTGTTCGATCGGATTTTGCGTCGCCATCACCATGAACAGCTCCGGCAACGGATAGGTGGCTTGGCCGACCGTGATCTGCCGTTCGGCCATCGCTTCGAGCAATGCCGCCTGCACCTTGGCCGGCGAGCGGTTGATCTCGTCGGCCAGGATCAGATTATGAAACAACGGCCCTTTCTGGAATTCAAACGTGCCTTGCTGCGGGCGGTAGATTTCGGTGCCGGTCAGATCGGCCGGCAACAGGTCCGGCGTGAATTGCACCCGGTGAAAATCGCCTTGAATGCCTTTGCTCAAGACATTGATCGCACGCGTCTTGGCCAGACCCGGCGCGCCTTCGACCAGGATATGGCCGTCGGCCAATAAACCGATCAGCATCCGTTCGACCAGCACCTCCTGGCCGATGATTTCGCTGTTGATGTAGTTTTTGAGTTTGATCAGCGCAAGTTGCGCGATGTTCTGCTTGTGGTTTTCCGACATGTTTTCCGTCTCGTTGAATCCTTGGTGACAACAACGTTGAGCAAGATTTTGCCGTATGAACGCGTTTTTCGGCAATGGTTCAATATTCTATCCCGTTTCAGGTCGGCAATCATAGAGAGTAAGTCTGTGGGAAAAAGCGGTATTTGCTGTGGACAGACCTGTGGACAAAATTATGCACACACTTATCCACAACCCATCAACACGTTGACCGCCATCTTAACGACAGCTTACCATGCAAAACAACCTGTTGATAAGTCTGTGTTATTTTGACTTATCCACACCATTTTTCAGGCTAATAGTAATAAATAGATTTTAAATCTTTCATTTTGTTACGATTACTGCGCCAGCATCATTGTGAAGAAAAACATGGCGTCCTATAAAAATCAACAAGATACATCAATAGTTTTGCCAAAAGGCATTCCCTACATCATCGGTAACGAAGCGGCCGAACGCTTCAGCTACTACGGCATGCGCGCGATTCTGGTCATTTTCATGACCCAGCATCTGATGAATGCGTCGGGACAGCGCGACCCGATGACCGAACAGGAAGCGCAGGGTTATTTCCATTTATTCGTTGCGGCCGTTTATCTGATGCCGGTGTTCGGTGCCTTGCTAGCCGACTTTTTTTGGGGCAAATACCGGACGATCATCGTGTTGTCGCTCATTTATTGCCTCGGCCATTTGAGCCTGGCCGTCGACGACACCCGCTTGGGACTGGCGCTTGGCCTCGGCTTGATCGCGATCGGCGCGGGCGGCATCAAGCCTTGCGTATCCGCCCATGTCGGCGATCAATTCGGCAGCGGCAATGCGCATCTGCTTGGCAGGGTTTTCGGCTGGTTTTATGTCGCGATCAATCTCGGCGCATTCCTTGCGATGCTGATCGTGCCCTGGCTGCTCGATCATGCCGGCTCGTCGGCCGCATTTGCCGCGCCGGGTGTGTTGATGTTATTGGCAACCGGGGTGTTTTGGTCGGGGCGCCGCCGCTTCGTGCAAATTCCGCCGGCAGGTCAGCAGCTGGTCAAGGATTTGAATTGGCCGGCACTCGGCAAGTTGGCGATCATTTATGCGCTGATCGCAGTATTTTGGGCGCTGTTCGAACAAATCGGCTCGTCCTGGGTATTGCAGGCCGAGAAGATGGATAGGCGCATCGGCGACGCCGAACTATTGTCTTCGCAGATCCAGGCCTTGAATCCGCTGTTGATCATGCTGCTGACGCCCTGCTTTTCCTATCGCGTTTATCCGTTCCTGAACCGCCACATCAAGTTGACCGCGTTGACCAAGATTGCGCTGGGCCTGCTGTTGGCCGTGCTGGCGTTTGCGATTCCGGCAGTCATTCAAATGCAGCTTGATCAGGGCCTGCGAGTCCATATCGTCTGGCAGTTGCCGGCTTATTTGTTGATGACCGCGGCCGAAGTGATGGTGTCGATCACCTGTCTTGAATATTCCTATACCGAGGCGCCGAAATCGGCCAAATCGCTGGTGATGGCGGCTTATTTTTTGTCGGTGTCGCTCGGCAATCTCTTCACCAGCGCGATCAATTTTCTGCTGCAACATTTGGACGCCGGCGCTCAGCTGTCCGGCGCCGCTTATTTCTGGTTCTTTACCGGCTTGATGCTGGCTACCGCGCTGCTGTTCATGCTGTTCGCGCGAAGGCTGGAAAATAGAGATCCGGCGCATACTTCATGCCGGTGAATTCGCCTATAATCAATGTCTATTTCACTCGCGGATAGGCGAAAATCACCATGAAACTCAGTATTATTTTATTCGGCGGCCTGTGTTCGCTCGCGACGCTCTCGGCGACGGCAGGGGTTTATAAATGCACCGACGAAACCGGCAAAATCGTATATAAAGCGCAGGCCTGTTTGGGCGGGCAAGGCAATGTGCAGGTCGATATCAAGACCGGCGTCACCAAGGATCTGAATCAGGAAAGAAAACAGCAAGAGCTGAAAGAGCAGGAAGCACAGGCCAAATTGACCGAACAACAACAGCAGGAACAAAAACTGGCCGAGAAGCTGGCGAAGTTGAAACAGGCCGCAAAAGACGAAAGCGCAAAAAATCAGTTTCTGATCAAGAATAACCCGTTAAAATACTCGGCGTTTGCGATACCGCCTTACGATCCGGAGCAATTGCCGGCGCTGGTGCAAAATTTCTCGGCGCGGCTGCCGGACATCGAGCGCTTCAGACGCCTCGCGGCCGAGAAGGCCCTGGCGACCAACCAATGTGGAAGGGTCGAAGCGGCCGAATTGAACAGCAAGAGCACCGAGGACGTCCTGGTGTTCCTGGTCGATTGCAGCAGCGCAAAAAAATATTATTTTAGCGAGCAGGAACTGAAATCCGAATAATCCGATGAACGCAGCGAAAACCATTTTGATCACCGGCTGTTCGACCGGCATCGGCCATACGACCGCAAAGGTGCTGAAAGAGCGCGGCCATACGGTCATCGCGACCGCGCGCAGGGCCGACGATGTCGCCCGCTTGCAGGCCGAAGGCTTCACCGCGTTGCAATTGGATCTGGCCGACAGCGCCAGTATCCAGCAGGCGGTCGAGAAAGCGCTCGCATTGACCGGCGGCAAGCTGGATGCGCTGTTCAACAACGGCGCCTTCGGCCAGCCCGGCGCGGTCGAGGACTTGAGCCGCGAAGTGCTGCGTTTCCAGTTTGAAACCAACCTGTTCGGCACGCACGAATTGACCAACCTGATCATTCCGGTGATGCGCAAGCAAGGCCACGGCCGCATTATCTATAACAGCTCGGTCCTGGGCTTGGTTGCATTGACTTACCGCGGCGCCTACAATGCGAGCAAATTCGCGCTCGAAGGGCTGGCCGATACCTTGCGCCTGGAACTGCGCGGCACCGGCATTCACATTGCTCTGATCGAGCCGGGGCCTATCCTGAGTCACTTCCGGCAAAATTCGTTCGCGCTATACAAACAAAATATCGTCATCGAGCACAGCGCGCATCGGGACAAATACCTGGCGATGGAAGCGCGTCTGCAAAAGGAAGGCGCGGCAGTGCCTTTCACGCTGCCTGCCGAGGCGGTCGCGAAAAAAGTCGTGCATGCGCTCGAAGCGAAACGGCCGCAAATCCGTTATTATGTGACCTTTCCGACTTATCTGTTCGGCACGCTGAAACGGCTGTTGCCTTATGCCTGGCTCGACAAATTATTGATCAAGGTGTGAACATGCTGGAACCCGACGAGATCGTGATTGATTGCCCGTATTGCGGCGAGCCGCTCGATGTGCTGGTCGATACCTCGGCCGGTCCGCAGCGTTATTACGAGGACTGTTCGGTGTGTTGCCGGCCTATTTTGTTCATCCTGTCCGAGGATGCGGCCGGCGAACTGATGCTGGACATCAAGCGTGATGATGAATGAGGGAATGGTTCCCATGCTCTGCGTCACTGTCCTTAAGTTAAGGATGGCCGGTTCCTTCTCCCTCCGGGAGAAGGCTAGGATGACGACTGCAAGGATGCAGGAGTTAGAGCAATGCAGGAGCTATTGCCGAGGGGATCAAAATAATGCATTTTTCCTTATTTTATTTCCCTCACCCCGACCCTCTCCCGAAGGGAGAGGGAGATAACCGCCATTAACTTAATGGCAGTGACGCTCTGCGTGGGAATGATGAAGTGAGTTTTATCTAAAATTATCCGGATGCAGGAAGCCGCCGATAAAATCATCGAAATCATCCGCCGGCCGACTTCTCTGAATCTTGTAGGATTTCAAAAATGCCTTCAGGGATGGCGTGTTCTTGAATAGTTTGATTTCGTCTTTCAGCCTGCCGATGTCGCTGCGCAACGAGCGAATATCCATCTCCAGCGACATTATTAGCGTTTTCGGATTCAGCTGCGCCAGAGGCGGACGATTCATGCGCTGATTGAATTCCATCTGATAGCCCATCACTTCCTGTTCCAGCTCGCGCGCTTGTTCCTTCAGTATCTTGATGAAATATTTGAGGCGGTCTTCGGCGATCGTGTTCAGATGTTCCTGATCGATCTGCTCGGCTTCGAGTTGCAATTCCAGCAGTTCCAATAAATTCTTTTTTTCGTAGGCGGCGTTGACGCGCTGCATCAGTTTGGTCTTGCGTTCGCGTTCCTCTGCGTCCGGTTCGCGGTCGGGATGCAAGGCTCCGGCCAGCTTGCGGTACACTTCGCGGATCGACTGGCTGATATTCTGTGCTTCCTGCTGCTGTTTGGCTTCCTTTTCGAGCTGTTTCTTCGTTTTTTTGCGCTCGGCGCGCTTTTCCTCGGCCTGCCGTTGCTGTTCGACGTGCTCGGCCTCGGCCTCCTGCATTTTTTGCTGCATGAATTCGCGCAGCTTTTCCGGGGAGCTGACATCGATATCGTCGTCGATGTCGATGCCGAACATGCCGCCCATCATCGATTTCATCAGTTCCCCAGCCATCGCATCGGCTTCCTCCTGCGCCGCATCGATGTCGTCTTCGCTGTGTTTGTTATACACTTCCTTCAACTCGTCCTTGCCGTGTTCGAGAATCAACTCCTCGGCCAATTCGGTCAGGATGTGTGTGATTTTGGCTTTGTCGCTTTTGGTGAACGACTTGTCGCCGTGCGCGCGATCGAGAAGATAAACCAGGTCGACGCGATGTTGGTTGTACGCATCCCAAAGCACCTCGTATTCGCTGGATACTTTTTGATTGTAAAGCGGCAGGGTTTCCTGCCATTCGAGCAGCGCCTGTTTCTGCGTCTCGATTCTTTTGATCAGGTTGTTGAACTGCTTTTGGTTCTTGGACAGTTCCTTGGCGGCCGAGGTTTGCGCAATGCGGATGATTTTAGGGTCGTTGGGCAACATGACAGCGATGGAAAGCAATGGAGTTTCCATTGTATCAAGTTGCGGTCTATCGAGGAAAAGTCATGTCCGCGAGAAAAGCCGAGCATGAATTGCAATAAAAAAATACAGACCGGATTTCTCGGCGAAGGAAGCGCAGCAAATCCGGTCTGCAAGAGGCGGGTGGATAGGGGGTTAGCTCAATGATAATTCGTATTCGTCCAGCTCGGCGCCGTTAATCCTTTTGTTGCGGGCAGTCGTATGGCCGTTTTGTTGCTCGAACCAGCCGAGCACTTCAGGACTCAGCGCCAGATCGAAGCTGTCGCTGATTTGATCGAAATCCTGCCAGACCGGGTTCGGAGAAAACTTACCTTTTATGTCAGTCAATTTCTGTAACATGACGTCACCTTTCAGACCAATAATGAATAATCATTTCAGTATAGGCCGGCTCCGTGACAGGATCGTGACAAATTTACCAAGGCAAAACCGAACCCTCGAACCTCAAAAAACCGCCGCTCTGCTGCAACGTCGATTCGGCGATCACCCGTCGCATGCCCATTACACTGAGCTCCGCGTCGATCAGCGCATTCGGCCCTCCCATGTCGGTCTTGACCCAGCCCGGATGCAAGATGAACACGCCGATGCCGAGATCTTTTAGATCGATCGCAAGACTCTTCATCGCCGCATTCAGCGCGGCCTTGCTGGTCCGGTACAAAATGCTGCCGCCGCTGCCGTTGTCGGCGATGCTGGCCATTTGGCTGCTGATCGACACCAGCCTTTTGAGTTTGCCGCGCTGCAAATGCGGCAGGAACGCTTCGGCCATCTTGACCGGCGCCTGCGTATTGATCAGCAGGGCGCGGGTCCACGCCGCATAATCCAGCTGTCCGAAGCCGAGGCCCGGACTGTCGCCGAATACGCCGGCGTTGTTGATCAGAACGTCGATCGGGGTATCCTTCAGTTCTTTTGCCAGCCGGTCGATCTGTGCAAAATCGGTCACATCCAGCGGCAGCACCCGCACATTGGCAAGGCTGGCCAATTTGTCGGCCTTTTCCGGATGCCGGCAACAGGCCAAGACGTTCCAGCCATCGGCGGCATATTGCCGGCAAAACTCCAATCCCAAACCCCGGTTTGCGCCGGTTACCAATACTGTAGCCATTGATTATGTTCCTTCTATTGTAATTATGCGTTATTAAGGAAGACGGATACGATTTTAAAAAAGTTCTGCAAGCATCCAATTTTAGCCTGGATTGACTTTAATTGCGTTGATTGACAGGCGGAGAGTCCAAACGTAAAGTTATCGGCCTGTCTCGGGTTGCGTTGATTGCGTTTATGCTGCAATGCTACCTGATTTTTCCCTTAACCGAAATTCCCAAAGTATCCATGTCGACAGCATATCACTCATGGCCGGTCAAAATCCGAGAACTGCATAATCATCATTTCGATTCGAC
>Ga0208264_1000062_pt1 | contig 72820 bp, 74 predicted proteins | sample LakWasMet31_HOW6_2_FD_183873 | JGI IMG/M metagenome (GOLD analysis project Ga0208264, IMG submission 183873) | Freshwater sediment methanotrophic microbial communities from Lake Washington under simulated oxygen tension - Sediment Metagenome... | ecosystem: Environmental > Aquatic > Freshwater >... | reverse complement strand
TGCGAAATTCCTGACGATGAAGCTGAAAAAATTACAACAGTTCAACAAGCTATTGATTACGTAGAAAAAAACGCATAAATCAATTGTTTTAATTTAGTGGATGTAAACCATCCACTAAAGTCTCTGTTCCAATCGTCTCCTCCTAGAACTCTTACGGTAAAAAACATTGAGTAAACGTCGAGTTGTTATAACTGGATTAGGCGCTGTCACGCCTTTAGCTAATACAGTCTCAGAAACTTGGGATGGTATTGTCAACGGAAAAAGCGGCATCAGTCCAATTGATTCTTTTGACATTTCTCCTTTTGCCACCACATTTGGCGGTGTCATAAGAAATTTTGATGTCAGTCAATATATTCCCGAGAAGGATGCAAAACGTATGGATGGTTTTATCCACTACGGTATTGCTGCCGGCTCGCAGGCTATTGAAGACTCCGGCATAGTGGTTACCGAGGAAAATGCCGAACGCATCGGCGTTGCTATTGGTGCTGGTATCGGTGGCATTACTGGTATTGAAGAATGTTATGCTCTGTATGAACAAAGTGGACCTAGACGGATTTCACCCTTTTTTGTACCTGGCAATATCATCAACATGATTTCAGGCAACCTTTCCATAAAATATGGTTTAAAAGGCCCTAATTTTTCTATTGTCACGGCCTGCTCATCGGGCACCCATAACATTGGTGATGCCGCCAGGCTTATCAAATATGGCGATGCCGATGTCATGGTTGCCGGAGGCGCGGAACGCTGCACGACATCTGCAACGGCAATGGGTGGATTTGCATCCGCAAAAGCCTTATCCCGCCGCAATGACGACCCGCAACGAGCAAGCCGCCCCTGGGATAAAGACAGAGATGGTTTTGTGTTGAGTGACGGCTCCGGGGTTGTAGTTCTGGAAGAACTGGAACACGCCAAAGCCAGAGGAGCAAAAATTTACGCTGAATTGGTCGGCTATGGAATGAGTGGCGACGCTTACCATATCACCACGCCATCATCTGGCGGCGAAGGCGCGGCCCGTTGCATGCGAAATGCGCTGCGGGATGCGGGCTTAAACCCAGACCAGGTTGATTACATCAACGCGCACGGCACATCAACACCAGCTGGCGATGTGGGTGAAACCCATGCCATGAAAGCGGCATTTGGTGATCATGCCTACAAACTGGCCGTCAGTTCGACAAAGTCGATGATTGGTCACTTGCTGGGCGCTGCTGGCGGTATTGAAGCTGTGTTAACTGCTTTAAGCATCAAAAACCAAATCGCCCCGCCTACGATTAATTTAGAAACTCCTGATCCGGAATGCGACCTGGATTATGTACCTAATACCGCTAGAGATATGAAAATTGAGATTGCCATATCCAATTCTTTTGGCTTCGGCGGTACCAACGGAACGCTAGTGTTTAAGCGTTACGAATAAACTTCGATCCATGCTGTTTGTCGATGATCTTAATTAATGGTGATCGCAAACAGCATATTGAAGTCACAGACCGTGGCTTACAATATGGTGATGGTTTATTTGAAACCATCGAAGTCACTGACTCAACTCCCGTGTTTCTTGATCTGCACCTTAAGCGTTTGCAACATGGTTGCCAGCGCCTTAACATTACTTGCCCGTCATTAGAACTACTGACGTCTGAAGCAAGGCAGGTTTGTCAAAACACAACGCACGCTGTACTTAAAATTATCGTCACCAGAGGCACGGGCGGCAGAGGCTATAAACCGCCTGAAATATCAAACAGCACCCGAATTTTAAGCCTGCACCCCTACCCTACCTACCCAACAGATTTTAAGTTGGCAGGTATTTCGGCCATATTTTGCAAAACGCGCTTGGGTTCAAACCCTGCCTTAGCCGGTTTAAAACATCTGAATCGACTTGAGCAAATTCTTGGCCGTAGCGAGTGGAATGATGAATCCATCCAGGAAGGGATCATGTTGGACAATCAGGATTATGTTATTGAAGGCACCATGAGTAACTTGTTTTGGATAAAAGATGACCAATTTTTTACCCCATCACTACTACAATCTGGCGTTTGCGGTATCATTCGCGGTATCATCATGGATCAACTTTCAACAAGAAACTCACCTGTAATGACAAAGAGAATTACACAAGAGGAGTTGTTGTCCGCAGATGAAGTATTCGTTTGTAATTCTATCATCGGGATATGGCCGTTAACCCGACTGGCGTCGACTACATTTTCTATCGGCCCGCACACCCGCCAAATCCAGTCATGGCTGCAACAACTGAAAACACAAGGATAATTTATGAAAGTTAAAATAATTGTCATTATTTTCTCTTTACTCGCCCTAGTGATTGGCTTGGGCTGGGTTAGCTATCAAAACAGCCTGACTAAAACGGTGGTTAACACCACAACTACACTGGAAATTGAAAAAGGTGATTCATTAGGCAAAATTGCCGAAAAGCTGATTGCCCTTAACGTACCCGTGCAACCATTTTGGTTTAAAGCACTGGCATTTAAAGACAAAATTGCCACAAAACTAAAAGCGGGCGAATACGAATTACCCGCTGGCACTACGACCCCTCAAATTCTGGCTTTATTTGCTTTAGGCAAAACCAAACAATATGCTATTACTTTTCCCGAAGGCCGTTATTTAAAAGAGATTTTGCAAGAAATCAGCAATAACCCAAACTTAGAACATACAATCCCAACCCTGAACGCAGATTCAGTTAAAGCCAACCTGCATATCGAAATGCCATCACTAGAAGGTTTGTTTTTTCCAGATACCTACTATTTTGAAAAACATATGTCGGATGTTTCTTTATTAAAAAGAGCCTATGACAAAATGCAATCGGTTTTACAGCAAGAATGGCTGTCTAAAATTGACGGTTTACCGTTCAAAAATTCCTATGAAGCTCTAACCCTTGCTTCCATTGTTGAAAAAGAAACCGCAGCTGTCAGCGAAAGACCATTAATTGCAGGCGTTTTTATCCGCCGTTTGGAAAAAGATATGCTGTTGCAAACCGATCCTACCGTTATTTATGGCATGAGGGACAACTACAAAGGCGATATACGATACAAGGACTTACAAGAACATACGCCTTACAACACCTACGTCATTAAAGGTTTGCCCCCCACTCCCATCAGCTTACCTGGACGTGCTGCTATCAATGCGGTATTGCATCCTAATAAAAGCAATAGTCTATATTTTGTTGCTAAAGGCGATGGCACTCATGTGTTTTCAGAAACCCTTAAAGATCACAATCAAGCCGTCACCAATTTTCTAAAAAAACAACATGAGTAAAGCTAAATTTATTACCCTGGAAGGTGGCGAAGGGGCTGGCAAAACCACCAATTTAAGCTACATCGCGGATTATTTACGCCAAAAAAATATCACTGTTGTGGTTACCCGCGAACCGGGTGGCACCGTGATAGCCGAAAAACTACGGCATTTATTATTAGACAAAGACAGCGAGGCCATTTCCAGCCAAGCAGAATTATTACTCATGTTTGCCGCCCGCGCACAACATATCAAACACGTTATCGCTCCGGCATTGGCCCAAGGCCATTGGGTATTGTGCGATAGATTTACTGACGCCACCTATGCTTATCAAGGTGGTGGACGGCAGTTGGATACTGCAGCGATTGAATGGTTGGAAGATTTTGTACAAGCCAGCTTACAGCCGGATATGACTTTATTATTTGATGCGCCCGTTACTATTGGATTAACCAGAGCCAAAAAACGCGCCGCACTGGATCGATTTGAAGCAGAACAACTGGACTTTTTTGAAAACGTTAGAAACGCCTATCTGCAAAGAGCCAATCAATATCCAGAACGCATTAAAATTATCGACGCCGCCCGATCACTGACCGATGTGCAAACATCGCTAACTAGACTGCTTGATCAATTGCAATGAGCTTGCCCTCATTATTGCCCTGGCAACAGCCAAACTGGGACAGCTTACAGCACTATATTAGCCAGCAAAAAATACCGCAAGCCCTGTTGATTACTGGCCGCAAGGGGGTGGGTAAACAACAGCTGGCCGAACAATTCAGCTATGCCTTATTGTGTCAAAATCGCCAAAATACTGGATTTGCTTGTGGACAATGCAACAGTTGTTTACTCATTGCCGCACAAACCCATCCAGATTTTGTCACGGTAACGCCAGATGAACCAGGTAAAGCTATTGGCATCGGCCAAATCCGCCAGGTAAACAGCCAGCTCAGCTTAAAGCCGCAGTACGAGCAATACCGGGTGCTATTGATCTATCCGGCTGACCAAATGAATAATGCCTCTGCCAATGCCTTCTTAAAATGCCTGGAAGAACCTGGAGAGCGCACCGTCATCATCTTAATCACAGACAAACCAAGCAAACTGCTACCCACCATCAAAAGCCGCTGTCAGAAGCTGCACATACACACACCCAGCAAGCAGGCGGTATTTTCATGGCTCAACCAACACAATGTATCAGATAACCATGAAATTCTGTACAGTCTGGCACAAGGCGCGCCGTTTCTGGCTCAACAATATGCTAATGAGCAGTTGTTAAAAATTCGATCAGATTGTTTTAATGCTTGGACGAGTATTGCAAAACAACAAAGCCATCCTGTGCTGGTGGCAGAAACCTGGCAAAAATTACCCGAAAGTTCCCTGTTATTCTGGATAAGCTCCTGGCTGATAGACATCATAAAATGTGCCTATCATGCAAATCCGGATTATTTATTTAACCCGGACCTCAGCAATACTTTAAAAGATCTGGCAAAAAAGCTAGACTTAAAACGTGTATACAAACTTTATGACTTATTATTGACCAGTCGGCAACTAGCCGACACCCAAATCAATAAATTGTTAATGTTTGAAGAAATTTTGATCGAATGGGCAGAACTTAACCGGAGCAGCTAACAATGGCAGAAAACAATCCCAGACAAGGCATTTTGTCATTAACCATCAAGGATAAAAACGCCTTGTACGCCGCTTACATGCCTTATGTGATTAACGGAGGACTGTTTTTACCGACCAACCGCGAATACGAAATGGGCCAGGAAGTTTTTATGCTGCTCAATTTAATGGAAGAAACCGAACGCCTGCCGATAGCAGGCAAAGTCGTCTGGAAAACCCCACCCTGCTCAGAAGGCTATCGTACAGCTGGCGTGGGCGTGCAATTTAGCGACCAGGACGGCGGTTCTGCACGCAATAAAATAGAAACTTATCTTGCTGGCGCTTTAAAATCGGATCGTTCAACGCATACTATGTAGTTGTGAGCTAAGTTAGCCCTTAAATATTGGGCATTTGGTACAACAATTTTAATCCCATTATAGTCTTGCACCAACCACGCAGGGGTTCGAACCTCAACCTAGCTTACTTGGCTAATTATGAGTTAACGGTAACATGAGAAACTTCGTGGTATTTGTCCAAGGAGAGAATTTCAATTTAGAGGTTGACGGTAAGTTGCAACCTGCCGGTTTCTTTGCTGCCCGTCGTATGGAAGCCGAAAATGAAGAGAAGGCGTCAAGTACTGTAATGGCGAAGTTACTTAAAGAGCCGGAACTTGAAGGTAAAGCTCTCCCTGATTACAGCATGATCGTAAAAGTTGTTCATGAAATGCCTTTGGAGCACAAGAATACATATTCCAGTTTTGCTCTCTACCCAATGGAGGAAGCATGATCTTTAACAAGTCGCTCGTGTGGGGTGCTACGCCGCTATGCGGCTTGCGCCCCAGAGCTAGTAGCAAGTAGCAAGTAGCCCGCATGAAGAGTAACGTAATGCGGGACATCGAAGTCACGAAACCCCGGATTCCGCAAGCTTCATCCAGGCTACTTGCTAAATTATTTTAAACAAATGTATTTCAAAACACTTTCCTTTTATAAAACCATTAGGCAATCGGATGAAGCAATGTTTTGCGTCTTTTAGGATGTCTAATTATAGTTAGGCGAAATATGAGATTCTCGTCCTGCTCGTAAAAAAACATGAATATTTCGACATCCCCAAAAAACACTTTATTTTTCTTGGGTTGCTGCTGCTTGGCAGTCAGCCAGTTGCCTTTCTGGCTGATAAATTTATAATTCACAATAGCCACCTTATTGGGTACATTGTAACCTTCCTTCTTGGATATGGCTGCCTGGTTTTCGCCATGACTTTTTACAGGCTATATCATGTTCCATGTCCAATCTGTCTTGGAAAAACAATAACAAAGAATTCAAGAAAGGAAACCCCCGACAGTTGGAGTGCTTACTGTGGCAAATGTGATGTGCTTTGGGATTTAGGTATTGGCAATGGTGACTAAATCGCCAAATCCAGCTCTCAAGCCGACCTGCTTCCGCTATGCTCTATCGATCAGTTTAGCTTTACGTTAGGTTTAATCTGTATATGCGGACAACTCGGATTGTGTTATTTGCAGTATTTATTTTCTCGATGTTCGTACTGCCAATTTGGCAGTATTTGATTGTTGCAAAGAAAATTGATGGTTTCGTGCCTGACGTTGGTATTGTAATTGATCATGTTAAAAACGGATCTGGTCATAAAGTACGTTTTCATTCTATCATTGAGTACCGAGGCTTAACTGGCGAGACCAAGAAATTCACATCAATAGTTGGAAGGTATCCAGCTGATCCAATCGGCAATAAAGTGGAAATATTGATAGAACCAAAGAATGGGTTAGTTGTCTACGAAGGTGGTTTTGGTGGGATTTGGCTAAGTGTTACTTTAGTGTCTGTGATAAGCACCATTCTTTTGGCCGTTGCAAGTGGTTTATATCTTGTTTGTCTTAATGGAAACACTAATTATTTAGAAGAAATATCGAAAAATGAAACATAACATTATGCTCAAGCGGGAGGCTCCTTTTCGTGGCGGTTTTGAAAGCTTGTTGTTTTTCCAGCTTCGGTGGTTTTGCTAGTCTTTTGTGACAGGCGCGCCCCTTAGCTTTACGTTGTTAGGCACTCTGTATCAAGTCAATGATGAATATTAACGATGAAATTACGGCTCTTGAAGTAAAAATAGATATCTTAAAGGAAGATGGAAAATTCAAAGCAAGTAGCCCGCATGAAGAGTAACGTAATGCGGGAAATCGAAATCACGAAACCCTGGATTCCGCAAGCTTCATCCAGGCTACTTGCTTCTAATAAAAGTAATAATTTCAGAAAATGAAAACCAAAAAATTGAGTTGGAAAAATCTAAATGCTGGTTCAATTATTGCTATACCCAGTGATGAACGATTTATTATTGGACAAGTTCTGATCCCAGGTGAATCATTTTATTTTTGTGTGTACTCTTTAATTATTACCAATGTTGAATGCATTCAAGCTTTGCCCAATCTAGATGCCAGGATAATTTTGATAGGCGAAACCACTGACGCAGAATTATATCGAGGTGTCTGGCAACTTTGTGGCTGCGCACCAATAAGCAAAGATATTCCATTGCCCTACCATGTTGTTAATACAAAAGATGGATTGTTTCTTCGAGATTTTGATAGAAATATAGTTAGAAGTGCCACTGAAGTGGATAAGGAAATATATGGGTATGAAGTTTCGGTTTCTCCGACTAAATTCACCCGGGAGGCCCAAGAATTTGTGAAATATGGGTTAATTAGTGAGCAAAGTACTATAAGTGTTTTAAAAGTAACCCAACGCTCTCAACTTTGAATGGCCGTACGATAGGTAAAGGCCGTAATATGGGTAGTAAGTAGCTTGGATGAAGCCTGCGGAATCCAGAGTTTCAAGGCTTCAATGCCTCGAATTCTGTTGCTCTCGATGTGGGCTACCTGCTGGATTTGGTGTTAATCCTTAAAGGTTGTAGTTTACATGATCGATTTTAATTCGTATGGCGAAGCTCTTGGTTGCGAAGCAACAATAAGTGGAAGCGCTACTTTTGATGATGCCCAACATTTTGCAAAACATGCGTTAACTCATCGTTTAGTTCTTAATGTGTTCCGCAAATGGGACGGGGATCTTATCTCTGTGGTAAGGGCTTTCGAGGGTATTCCCGTGCGTCAGCTCTCAGTGTTTGGGACTCCAAATATTGATGTAAGTATTCTTCAATATTTCAATACAATTGAGGAACTTCAAATCTCTGGTTTAGTGATAGGTACAATTAATTTGGATTGGTTTCCAAATCTTAAGTGGTTTAGTTTTGGTGCCGAAATTAAGGGTAAAGTTAAAGTTTCACTTAATTGGGGCGACTGCATGAAACTTAAACATATTGGGGGGCTTGGCTCAAAATTACCATCCATAGATATGATTAGTCGATTTCCTTCGTTGGAATCATTATCAATAGTTAAGGCAAATTGGGATCCTGAGCAACTCCAGATGCTTGAGGGGTTGACAAGCATAGATATGCCATACTGGAATAAGTTAGAATCGATTCAACAGCTTGGAAATTTGAGAAAGCGCTTAATCAAATTAGATTTAATGAAATCGTCAAATTTAAGTGACTATTCTGCAATTACGGATATGCAATCTTTACGCTATTTATCTCTAGAAAAATGTCCGCCATTCCCAACGGTTAAATTGTTAGAACCACTGAATTTACTTGAAAACCTATTATTAATAGATATGAAAGTAATTGACGGAGATCTTTCAACACTTCTTAACATGCCAAAATTAAAGAAAGTTGCGCTTTCTGACCAAAAACATTATGAGCCATCGCGGAGTGAAATATATTCGTTTCTTGCCGCCAACACTCAGCAAGCTAGCAAGTAGCTGGACATCGAAAACATGAAACCCTGCATTCCGCAAGCTTGATACAGGCAACTTGCTTAAGCACTCTCAAACAAGCTCTTATAAGAAACAAACATCATGGTTGAAGTCAGCATGAATAACACAGGAGACAGCAACGGTGTAACGCTGGAGCATAATACGGCTTCCAGCATGATAAAACCGAGCATTTTATAGACGGCTACCTTGTGTTTGGCCAGTTTTTCGTTGCCTGCCGTTTTTGCTTTGCTCCAGCTGTAGCCTTTAAACAGCATTAAGGGAAAACTAAACCAGTTGGCAAATGTGGACAGCATCAATATCACAAATACCAGAGCAATGTTGGCATAGGAATACAACCAGCCCGCCAGTTCTCTGGTAGTTTGCAAGTTAAGATTTTCTGGCGTTAACTCCCACCTATAAAAAAACTGGCCGATTTTATAGGCTTCACCATTTAAAATATTGGCTAAGGCCATAAACACAAACCAAAACACGACTATAACAGTGGCTGCCAAGATGGATAAAGGCAGACTTTTTTTAACTGCCCAGTAAAAACCTACCTCATCAGCCATATCAATATATTTAGCAACGCCAACACCAACCAGTAAACTCGTCACGGCTAAAAAAACGCCCAGCGCAAAGGAGATGTGCCCTATCACTAAGATAACTGCGATAAATACACAATAGCCCCCCCACACCAATGGCGCTTTTAGCACAAAGCGTAACGATTGTTGTAGCCAGTCGCTAAACGTGATTGCTTTCATACAATTTTGGCAATGCCAACTGCGCTTCGTAATTCTTTAATAAACGGAGTAGCAACGGCACGGGCTTTTTCTGCGCCTTCCTGCAATTGCGATTCGATGTGCTCTGGCGCTTGCAATAAAGCTTCATAGCGCTCTCTGGCTGGGGCAATATGCTCATTGATATACTCGAATAGGGTTTGTTTCATTTCGCCCCAGGCAATGCCTTCTGCGTAACGTTGCCGCACTATCTCAAGCTCTGCTTTGGTAGCAAATGCCTGATAGATGCTAAACAAGGTACATCCGTCGGGATCTTTCGGCTCCCCGGGCTCCAGTGAGTTGGTTTTGATTTTATTAATTAACTTGCGTAACTTTTTTTCCGGCTCAAACAGCGGAATGGTATTGTTATAACTTTTACTCATTTTCCGGCCATCCAGGCCAGATAGGGTAGCGCCATTTTCATCCAGCACCGCTTCTGGCAGCACAAAATGCTCGCCGTAAATATGGTTAAACCGGCCTGCAATATCTCTCGCCATTTCAATATGTTGAATTTGATCTTTACCTACGGGCACTTTATTGGCGTTAAACATTAAAATATCGGCGGCCATTAAGATCGGGTAACTAAACAAGCCCATGGTGATGCCTTTATCAGGGTCATTCTCTCCACTTTGTTCGTTTTCGGCCACGGATGCTTTGTAGGCGTGCGCACGATTCATTAAGCCTTTGGAGGTTACGCAAGTGAGTAACCAGGTTAGTTCCATAATTTCCGGCACATCGGATTGTCTGTAAAAAACCGCATTGGCTGTATCCAAGCCCAAGGCTAACCAAGTCGCAGCAATTTCCAGACTGGATTTTCTAACCCGTTCCGGTTCTTGGCATTTAATCAAGGCGTGGTAATCGGCCAAAAAATAAAATGGGGTGACATCCGGGTTTTTGCTGGCCGTAATTGCGGGCCGAATAGCGCCGACATAGTTACCTAAATGGGGTGTGCCAGTGGTTGTGATACCTGTTAAAACAATTGCTTTAGTCATTTAAAAATCCAATTTATCCTGTTATGTATTCTAAATTGCACCATCTTACCTAAATTGAATTTAATATCCAGTCCAGCGCTTGCATTGTTACCGGTCAATTTGACTTGGCAAGCTGTTTAATTGTTTAGTTACATTGTTAATCAGTCTATCAAGCTAACTACAAAAGCCAACATTTAAACCTTTATGGCAGTTAAATTCCCACTAGCGTCCAGAACACTGAGGAATTTTCGTTTTGGACCAGCTAATTAGAGAATATTGTCTATACTCCTTAACGAATATTTCATTTTTGTAGTACACTTCGCGGCCGCTAGAATAAACTCAGCGCTTGCGATGATTTTGATTTAGCATAGGGGGAAGCATGTTGGAATACGATGAAAAGCGCAATTACATTCGGATGGAAATAGATTGTGATATTTCCTATAAACTGACCGATTCGGATATTGTGCATCAAGGGCAGTGCACCTCGATAAGCGGGGCTGGTGTTTCTTTTATTACCAACCAAAACTTTACCCTGGGTAAGGCGATGGAAATACATGTCATCCCTAAAAATCCTGTCACCCCGCCAATGACGGCGTTTATTGAGGTGGTTAGGAGCACGCAACGCAACGATGGCCACTATGACATCGCCGCAACTATTAAGAGTATTAAGGGCAATTAACTGAGGATATAATCACCTGCATGTACACAATCACTAAAGAAGTTTATTTTTGTTATGGACACAGATTGATGAACCATGCGGGAAAGTGCCGAAATTTGCACGGCCACAGTGTTAAGGCATCCATATCAATCAAACAGGAAGAACTAAACGACCAAGGCATGGTGTGTGATTTTTCCGACATCAAACAATGCGTTGAAAGCTATATTGATGACCAGTTGGACCACAACTTTTTGTTATACAAAGATGATCCGATAATTCCAATGCTAGTGGCAAACAAGGAGCGTTTTATGGCATTAGACGAACACCCAACCGCTGAGGTGCTCAGCAAAATGATCTACCTCCATTTAAAACAGGCCGGATTTAACGTTGCTCAAGTGGTGCTCTGGGAAACTGCCAGCGCTTATGCTTGCTATAGTGAAAATTAATTCTTCATGGGCTTTTTAAATCCAGTCAACAAATCATTTTGTCTGGAAACGTTGTGCGAATCCAATTACCAAAAACTGTTTCAGTTAATCCCTGAGTTGCATGCTGTTGACCAATCCGCTATTGGCACCGCTCTAAACAATACCACGCTGTATTTAAACATTATCGAGCAAACGCCTTACACCAAAACTATTGAGTTAAGCCATTCTTTCCAAAAAAACTTGGAACAATTTTTTGCGCCAGCCGTTGTTATTCGTTTGTATACCGATGTGCAATTGGCAGAAGTTTTAAGCGACCATGCCAGAGCGAGTGTGAGGCAGGTTTTTAGGGATGTGGGGTTATGTCGAGAAATAATGAATTACAAATGGCGTTTAAACTATTTTTTGCATAAATGGCTGGATCACTGCCTTAATAAAAACTACCAGTTTACTTATACACAAGATGATGACTCATCAGTTAGAGAAGCACCGAGTTATCAGTGAAATGTGGATTAAGCGCTAACTGAATTTCGTTCGTCATGAGCCTGTCGAAGGATTGCTTAGCGAAGGAATACCTATTTGCAGTTAGACAAAGCGCTCTGCGAACAGGTAAGCCCTTAATTCACATTGAAGTGTTGTGTCATTAACGATGCAATCAGCTAGTCTGATAATGAAGTGTTTTCAGCAAGCGTTGCCCGGTACGATTTGATCAAGGTAACAAACGCCAAAAAATCATAAAAGCCATGAATGACCATAGGCACCAATAAATTGCGTTCTCCGCCGAAATCCAGGGTAAGACCAAGGTAGACCCCCACAATCCCGGCCAGCACGGCATACAGCAGTGTTACGGCATGGGCCAAGCCAAACAGTATGTTACTAACCAGTAACCCGGCCGTCATTCCCCAGGCTCCCTCAATCCAGGGCTGAACTAATCCTCGAAACAACAGTTCTTCTGCAAAACCGGCAATCATTGCCAGGATAAATAAATCAGTCCAATGGTAAGTATTTAAGTTTGCGCCAATCGTTTGAAATAATAGCTTTTTAATATCCCGCAATGAATCGAAATCCAGGCGATCCATCAGCATAAACAATAGATATAACGGAATGGTTGCCACTAGTGCAAATGCAAACGCATGCTCAGAAAAGTAAAGTGGTTGAAAGGGATCGATATCCGCAATCCAGCCCAATACCACGGCTACTAAAATCAAAGCTGCCTCAAAGAAACAGGCTTGGGAGAAAAAGCTTTTTGATTTGTCCACACCGATGCCTAAATTGATTGCCTAACAGGTAATGATAATACCAACCCCAATAAGTTAACCCACCATCCCAACTCCAATGGGAGAAGAGGTGGTTGATGGTTTTAAATAATAATTCTTATTAAGATTGGTATTACACCTTTATAGACAAAAGAAGTTAAAATAAAGCCTTTTACTCGGCTAACATCACACTATGCACTGTTTTATTTACAAAAGCCTTAAAAAAGACCAACTTTATTTGTATCTTAATCAAAAAGATGATTTTTCTAACGTACCAGAAACGTTACTAGCTAATTTTGGCAAACTGGAATTTGTTATGGAACTGGAACTTACTCCCGATCGAAAACTGGCGAAGGAAGATGCCAGTAAAATCATGGATTCATTGGCAGCTAAAGGTTTTTTTGTGCAATTGCCACCCACGATAATCCATAACACAACAACAATCCATTAATACTTAAATTGTTTCAGGTAGCTATTTTGCGACATTCACTCGCATTTTGGCTTTCAAGCAGGTAGACAGGGCGTAGTGTCGCCCCTCCATCCCTTTCAAATTGTGCCATATGCAGCGTTTATGCTTTAGGCAGAGTTACGCCGGTTTGCCCTTGGTATTTACCGCCACGGTCTTTATAGGACGTCTCACAAATTTCATCGCCAGTAAAAAATAACATTTGCGCAACACCTTCGTTGGCATAAATTTTTGCTGGCAAGGTCGTGGTATTAGAAAACTCAAGCGTAACATGCCCTTCCCATTCCGGTTCCAATGGCGTTACATTAACGATAATACCGCAGCGGGCATAGGTGGATTTACCCAAACAAATCGTTAGTACATCTCTCGGTATTCGAAAATATTCCACCGTACGGGCCAAAGCAAACGAATTGGGCGGAATTATGCAAACATCGGATTTTATATCGACAAAACTATTGGAATCGAAATTTTTTGGATCGACTATGGCGGAATTGATATTGGTAAAGATTTTAAATTCATCCGAACATCTTACGTCATAGCCATAGCTGGACGTACCGTAAGAAATAACCCGACCGTGTCCGGCATCTCTCACCTGTCCGCTTTCAAAAGGTTCGATCATGCCTTGCTGTTGCGCCATACGGCGTATCCATTTATCTGATTTAATGCCCATTCGTTTTGCTGTCTCTACTCAATTAAAAAAACTATTGTGCTAAGCTCGGTGCTTAACACAATAATCGAACCAAAATGTTAACTTTTCAGCGTTATTACCAATCTTATTCCTGCATAGATGCCGCGCTAGTTGAGCACCACAGCAGGCACAGTTGCCGGGAGGGCTATTTCAATACGCCGAAACATACCCAGAATCAGTGCTATAAAGTGACCAGCACATCGCCACCAGCAATCGCACCACCCTCTTTAACATGGATAACACTAACAATACCCGGTACCTTGGCTCGAACTTCGGTTTCCATTTTCATGGCTTCCATGATCACCACCACATCGCCAGCACCCACAGGGCTACCGATATTAACGAGAATTTTTAGAATATTACCTGCCATCGGGGCTTCTATGGTTGCCCCGCTGCTGGCTGCGGGCGTTGTGTATACAACCTCTACGCCTTTGTTGGTTTGGGCTTGAATGGATAATGCGCTGTTACTGGGGCCTACGGTAACATTGTATTGTTTGCCATCGACATTCACACTGTAATTTTCCACTGCTTGCGGAGCGTTAGCGCTTACCGCTTTAACACCAGTATCTGCCGCAGCTAATTCGCCGGTTGGCGCTGGTTCAAACGCACTTGGATTACCACGGTTAGCCAGAAACTTCCAACCAACTTGGGCAAACATGCCATTGATTAACGCATCTTCCGCCACATTTTCAGCCAATTTCACGCCTTCAGCACTGGCTTTTTCTTTAACTTCGGCAATCAACTTGTCCATTTCCGGCGCAAGTAAATCTGCTGGCCGGCAGGTGATGGGGTGTCCGCCAGCCAGGACTTTATCCTGCAAAGCTTTGTTAACTGGCGCGGGTGTCGCACCGTATTCGCCTTTTAACACACCGGCTGTTTCTTTGGTGATGGTTTTGTAGCGTTCGCCGGTCATCACATTGATGACCGCCTGACTACCAACGATTTGCGAAGTTGGTGTAACCAAGGGAATAAAACCCAGGTCTTCGCGCACCCTTGGGATTTCCAGCATAACCTGGTCAAACTTGTCAGCAGCGCCCTGCTCTTTGAGCTGGCTTTCCATGTTGGTCAACATGCCGCCAGGCACCTGACTTACCAGAATCCGCCCGTCCACACCTTTTAAGCTACCTTCAAATTGTGCGTATTTTTTGCGTACTTCACGAAAATAAGCCGCAATTTCCTCCAGCTTGACTAAATCCAGACCGGTATCGCGACCAGTACCTTCAAGGCTGGCGACAATGGTTTCAGTGGGACTATGTCCATAAGTCATACTGAGTGATGATATAGCCGTATCTACATTATCAATACCGGCTTCAGCCGCTTTAATAATACTAGGCACGCTTAGGCCAGTAGTGGCATGGCATTGCATGTGAATTGGAATTTTAGTGCTTTTTTTCAGGCGACTTACCAGTTCAAACGCATCGTAGGGTTTGAGCAGACCAGCCATGTCTTTGATACAAATCGAGTGCGCACCCATGTCTTCAATGCGTTTACCCATATCAACCCACAAATCCAGGGTATGTACCGGACTAGTTGTATAGGAAATCGTACCTTGGGCATGCGCATCGGTACCCAATACCGCTTTGACGGCATGCTCAATGTTACGCATGTCATTCATGGCATCAAAGATACGGAAAACATCCACACCGTTTACGGCACAGCGTTCAACAAATTTATCGACAACATCGTCAGCATAATGCCGGTAACCGAGCAAATTTTGCCCGCGCAACAACATTTGTTGACGAGTATTCGGCATGGCAGCTTTTAATAATCGCAGACGTTCCCAGGGATCTTCACCAAGGTAGCGAATACAGGCATCAAAAGTAGCCCCTCCCCAGGACTCTAGACTCCAGTAACCAATCTGATCAAGCTTGCCACAAATTGGCAACATGTCTTCGATACGCAACCGAGTGGCAAGAATAGATTGATGGGCATCACGTAGGACAACTTCGGTTATCCCTAAAGGCTTTTTCTTTGGTGCGGTGGCCATGATTTCTTTCTCCAGAAGCTTAGGTAATCCGGTGGTCTGATGTGATTGGTCTCAGAACTGTCTTGTAAAAACTGAGACCCTGTTGTTAAGATTTATGTGTGTTCCGATAACGATGAACGGCTGTACTGATAGCCGCTATTAATTGGGTATCCGGTATAGCAGCACCGGCTCTTGGCCTGCCCTGCACTGGGGCATCAGGAAAATATCGCAGGATCATACTGGACATGAATTTGATCGCCAGCACCAACATCGCCAAAAAGACAAATACGATGCCCATGCCGACCATCATTAACTCTATTCCACTGGTTAGAAGTTCTGTCATATTGAAACCTTAATTCAGTTTATGTTTTGCAACTTACGCATTGGTAACATCGAGTTACAAACTAGCCAACACACTGTCATAGTCAGGTTCATTAGCTAATTCGTTTACTAATTGGCTATAAATAACCTGATCTTTTTCATTAATGACTAAAACTGCTCTGGCAGTCAAGCCAGCAAGCACAGAATCCAATAACTTTACCCCATAATCTTCGGCAAAGTTTGATCGGAATGTAGATAAAGGTATCACATTTTTTAAGCCTTCTGCAGTACAAAAGCGACATTGTGCAAAAGGCAAGTCTGCTGACACAATCAAAACCACTGTATTGTCTAAACTATTGGCTTTTTCGTTAAACTTTCTGGTTGAGGCCGCACAGGTTGGCGTATCAACACTAGGAATAATATTGAGAATTTTGCGTTTACCTGCAAATGTACTCAGTGAAACATCCGATAACTTGCCATTAACTAATTTAAATTCAGGAGCCTGACTGCCTAAAGCAGGCAGCTCGCCGGAAGTGTGTAATGGTTTGCCTTGAAATGTAATAGTTGCCATTAGTCAGTGTCTATATGTTTGGGTTACTTTTTCTTATTTTTAGCATTTTTAAGTAACCGCTGGGTTCTTTTTACTTGCCAATCGGTCTGCTTGGCCTTTTGGCCTTCAAACGGGTTAATTGGCGACTTAAATTCCAAACGAATTGGTGTACCTGATAACTTTAGTTTTTCCCGATAAAAGTTAGTTAAAAACCGCTTGTACGATATAGGTAAAGCATCAGTTTGCACGCCATGAATAATCACAACCGGCGGGTTTCTGCCACCCTGATGCGCGTATTTTAATTTGATACGGCGATTATTAACCAGTGGCGGCTGATGCGTTTCAGTCGCTTCTTTTAATATTCTGGTTAACACTGGCGTGGACATGTCTATCATCGCTGACTCGTACAATTTATGCACTACGTCAAACAACTTGCCTACCCCACTACCATGCAAAGCCGAAATCGGGTGTTTTTCAGCAAACTCCAAAAAGGACAACTTAACGTCCAACTGGCGTTTTATGGTTTCTTTTTGCTCAAGAGACAAGCCATCCCATTTGTTCAGGCCAATAATCAATGCCCTGCCCGCTTCCAGGACCAATCCCAACAAATGCGCATCCTGGTCGGTTATACCTTCACTGGCATCAATTAAATAAATCACTACATGCGATTTTTCTATCGCCTGCATGGATTTGATAACGCTAAATTTTTCAATGGTTTCCGATATTTTTGAGCGTCTACGCATGCCCGCCGTATCAACCAAAGTAAATTGCTTACCGTTGCGTTCAAATGGAATGTAGATGCTGTCTCGCGTGGTGCCAGGCTGATCAAATACGATAACCCGCTCTTCACCCAACAATCGGTTGACCAACGTTGATTTGCCTACATTAGGCCTTCCAACTACCGCAATTCCGATGCCATGCTTGCTGTCATCGACAATATCTTCATCTGCCGGCAACAACTCATGTACACGCTCCAGCAATTCCGGCACACCTCGTCCATGTGAGGCGGCGATTTGTACGGGCTCACCTAATGCCAGGGCATGGAAATCTGATGCGGCCATATTGCCGTCGATACCATCAACCTTATTAGTAACCAGGATTACTGGCTTAGCCAGTTTTCTTAGGGTATCGGCAATTACTTTATCGGATGCACTCAAACCTTCCCGCGCATCAACCATAAAAAATATGATGTCCGCTTCTTCCAGGGCTATTTGTACCTGCCTTCTGGAAACACTCTCTATACCTTCGGCATCATCGGCAATACCACCGGTATCCACCACTAGACACGGACGCGCGCCGTGCTTGACTCTGCCGTATTGACGATCCCGAGTTAAGCCGGGAAAATCGGCAACCAACGCTTCTCGCGTACGAGTTAAATAATTAAATAATGTGGATTTACCCACATTAGGACGCCCAACCAGGGCTATGACAGGTAACATAGTTATCGGATTTTTAAGGCAGCTAAAGTGCCATCTTTTGCATAAACATAAACGGTATTATCTACCACCACCGGTTTGGCATCGATTGGGCCATCTGTGATTTGAACACGGCCTAATTGGCGGCCATCTGTGCTGGATAACCAATGCACATAACCTTCAAAATCAGCAACGACGACATAACTTCCGTAAGCGACGGGTGCAGTTAACTTTCTTTGGTGTAAATCTTTTTGTTTCCACAATGAAGAGCCATTGTGTTGGTCTAATTGCCAGACATGGCTTTCTGAGTCGGACAAGTATAAATAATGATAATCACTGGCCATACCAGCATACGATGATACATCTTCGTTGCGCCAAAGCACTTCGCCGTCGGTTTCAGAGATCGCAGCGACACCGCCGTGATAACTGGCAATATAAATATTACCTCCACTCGCAATAGGATCGACATCGACATCAACTAAGCGTTCAACTTCTGAACGACCTTTGGGGATGGCAATACTGGTTTCCCAAACAAACTTTCCGTCGGATAACCGCAACGCGACCAACTTACCGCTATCATTTCCACTGATCACATTGTTTTCAACGATAACAGGGGAACTGGACCCTCGAACACTGAGTGCTGGAATGCTACTTTCATAATTCCAAACTTTGTGTCCAGTTTTTTCGTCCAAGGCAAACATTGCGCCATCAGTAGTACGAACAATAACCACATTATTGGCAATAGCTGGAATAGACAATATCTCACTGGAGACATTCGTTTTCCATAACACCGAGCCATCTTCCGGGTTAATAGCAACAACCTCGGCATTATTGGAGCCTAAAACCACGCTGTCACGACCTACACCTGGACCACCGGAAAAATTAACGCCAGTTTCGATTTCCCAGCGTAAGGCTCCGGTATTTATGTCGTGTGCTTGAACTAAGCCATTACGATCAGCAGCAATTACTTTTCCATTTGCTATGGCAGGCAATAATCTCAATGATTGCTCATCTGCACCAACGCCAACCCGCTCTTTCCAGAGCACGTCAACTTGCACCTCCGGCGCATATTCATGCAATGCCTCTGGTGGATCGGCATTATCCTGTCCACCAGAAAAATAATCGGATATGCCGGACACGGATTCTTTTACCGTATCAAATGCGGCGCATCCCGTTAAACTAACCAATAACAATAGCAGCGTAATTAAGCGCATTATTTTGCAGCTTCCACCTTTTCAGCAGCAGTCAAATCATCCAGTTTAAATTGTAATAATGGTGATTGATGCTTGTTTCGAATTGCGCTTTCATAGGATGTTCTGGCTTCATCCACACGATCTAAAGCGACATATAAATCCCCGACCAGTTCATCGTAATTGCCTGAGAAACTTTCGGAAGCTTTTGCGCTAACTTCATTGATCAACTGCAAACCCTGTTCATATTCGCCCGTTGCCAACATTAAGCGTACCAGCCTAATTTGAGCAATATTTTTTAGATCAGGATCTGCCTTGGTAGCCAAATCGCGCAGTATTTGCTTGGCCGCAGGTAAATCATTTTGCTTAACTTTCTGATTAGCCTCGAATAATTCACTATATAAAGCGTATTCGGTGCCTTTATATTGCTCCTGAATTCGGTCCGCTATTTTTTCTGCTGAAGCGGTTTGACCGGTTTCATCAGATTTTAGCAATTGCTCGTAAAGCGCAGATGATTGGGCAGTTTGGTCTTTCTTGTAACCTTGCCAATAATCCCAGCCAAGAATAAAGCCCAAGCCCATCACTACAACGATGATGCTTGATTGGCCATTTTCTTTCCACCAGCGTTTGACGGCCTCAAGCTGTTCTTCTTCTGTATCTAAATTTCCACATCAATTCTCTTGTCTAAAAAATTAAAAACTAGCGCTTTAGTACTTATTTTGCAATTCTTTACGCAGATACTCAATTAATTCTGACTGGGGCATGTTTAACTGTTCTTGTTGTTGACGTAAAGGTTTAACGCCAACCAGCCCTTTTTCAGCTTCATCATCACCCAAAATGATGGCAAATTCAGCACCTGTTTTGTCCGCTTTTTTAAATTGGCTCTTAAAACTCCCGCCAGCGCAGTCAACTTGTAATTTAATGCCAGGCAAAGCGCTTCTAATTGATTCGGCAAGTCGCATACCTGCCGGTCCTGATTTTTCGCCCACTCTAATAAAGTAAGCATCTAACTCAGAACTTACTTGCGCGCTTGGAACGGTTTCCAATAACGCCAGCAAGCGTTCCATGCCCATCGCAAAACCAACCGCATGATTCGGTTTACCGCCCAGTTGTTCGATTAAACCATCATAACGACCGCCAGCACAAACGGTACCTTGTGAACCTAATTCATCAGTAACCCATTCAAACACGGTATTACAGTAATAATCCAAGCCACGTACCAGGCGCTGATTAATTTCATAGCCGATACCCAAGCTATCCAATGTCTCGGTTATGGCCCGAAAATGCGCCAGACTTTCTTCGCCTAAATATGCCATTAGCGCTGGAGCCTGACTAACGATATCGGCCAATTCCGGATTTTTAGTATCTAAAATCCGCAATGGATTGGTTTTTAAACGCCGCAAGCTGTCCTCATCCAATGCGGACAAGTGTTGTTCAAAGTAGCTTACTAAACTTTCACGGTATATCAGTCGTTCTGCAATAGTACCCAGGGAATTCAATTGCAATTTAACTTTGTCGCGAATTCCCAATTGTTTCCACAGCCGATCCATTAGGATAATCAGCTCGGCATCAATATCCGGCCCAGCCATGCCGTAGGTTTCAACACCCAGCTGGATAAACTGGCGATACCGGCCTTTCTGTGGCCGTTCATGGCGATACATTGGCCCGTAGTACCACAATCTATGCACTTGGTTATGTAATAAACCATGTTCCAGACAAGCTCTTAAACAACCCGCAGTTCCTTCAGGACGCAAGGTTAAAGAATCACCATTCCGGTCTTCAAAGGTGTACATTTCTTTTTCAACAATATCGGTAACTTCACCAATAGAGCGCTTAAACAGTTCGGTTTTTTCCACTATTGGCAGACGGATTTCACTGTAGCCATAGGTACTTAACACTAACCTGATTTGCTGCTCTGCATATTGCCAAAGCGGGGTCTGATCTGGTAGGACGTCGTGCATCCCGCGTATTGCTTGAATATTATTTGCCATAGTTTTGATAAAGTCCGTTACTGTTGAACAGACCCAAGTTGTTTAGCTTCGTTTGAAAGTGGGAATTTTTCAATTAACAGGTTTTGGTATTCTTTAGCCAGTTCTAAATTGCCCAGGCTGCGCTCGGTTTGCGCTGCAATCCATAAAGTTTCCGATGTATGCGGAGCGACACTAAGATAACGCTGTAAAAAACCCTTTGCCGCCCAAAACTCACCATTTTGAAAGCTGAGTTTCTGCATTTCTTCCAGTGCCGGCGCATAAGCATCATTTGCTTGCAAGGCTTCCCTAAAGTAGGCCTGTGCCTTTTGTTTTTTACCCATTGCCAATTGGCAGCGTCCTGCGTTAGTCAGTGGCATCCAGCGTTTATCATTTAAGGCGTTATTGCTGGCTTGTTCCAACAAACCCATGCCTTTATCAAATTGCTTGCGCTCGCATAAAAATCGTCCGTAATTATTTTGCAGACTTAAGTCATCAGGAGCCAAACCAAACGCCGTTTGATAATGATCCGTGGCCTCATCCAACTTGCCAATTTTTTCATATAAAAAAGCGATAGCAATGTGTGCATTGGTATTGTCTGAATCGTGCTTAAGCGCCAGCTCCAAATTTTCTTTTGCCCGCTCGAGTTTATCCAGATTTAAATAACGTACGCCCAATTGCAAATACACATCACCGGCGTTTTCGCTTTTTGCACCCTCTTGGCTAAATAAGGAACAGCCATTCAGTAACAAGACCGAGCATGCAAATAATGTAACACTCAGTAATTTAGGCAGCACGCACAACAACCGGCACTGGTTTTTTAAGGTGTCGACGACTTTTATCGTCAACTTGACCAACCAACTGACCACAAGCTGCATCAATATCTTCTCCACGAGTTTTTCTTACTGTAGTGACAATGCCAGCGTCATTTAAAAAAGTTTTAAAGCGGTTAATCGTTTCTGTATTTGAGCAACGGTACGGCGAATTTGGAAATGGGTTAAACGGAATTAAATTTATCTTTGCCGGAACGGTTTTTAATAATTTTAGCAAGCCTTTGGCATCCTGCATGGAATCGTTGATACCATCCAGCATGACATATTCAAAAGTCACGGTGCGACGCGGCGCAAGCTTTGCGTTTTCCCGACAGGCTTCCATTAATTCCTTCAACGGGTATTTTTTGTTTATTGGGACCAACTCATCCCTAAGCTCATCGGTTACGGCGTGTAAGGAAACCGCCAAGCTAACGTCACAAACTTCGGTCAACCGATACATAGCAGGCACTACGCCGGAGGTGCTAATGGTGACCCGGCGTTTGGATAAACCAAAAGCAAAATCATCCATCATTAAATTCATTGCGGCAATCACATTGTCAAAATTTAACAATGGTTCACCCATGCCCATCATCACTACATTGGTGATTCTTTTTTCCGGGCCAATTCTTTTCTGGGCCACTACCAACTGACCAATAATTTCGGCCGTGGTTAAATTGCGGTTAAAACCTTGCTGAGCTGTCGAACAAAACGAACAAGCCAAGGCGCAACCGATTTGGGATGAGACACAAAGCGTGCCTCGTCCTTCTTCAGGTATAAAAACCGTTTCTATGCGATTGCCGCAACTGGTTTGCAAAGCCCATTTACAAGTGCCGTCACTGGCCAATTGCTCAACCACAATTTCCGGCGTGGCAATAATGCAACGTTCGGATAATTGTGCACGCAGGGATTTGCTTAAATTGGTCATCAGATCGAAATCATAGACGCCTTCCTGATAAATCCATTTTAACAGTTGGGTCGACCGAAACGGTTTTTCGCCCAGCTCGACAAAAAAGGCCGCCAGACCTTTTCTGTCCAGATCAAGCAAATTAACTGGCTTGGTTTTAACGAGTTCTTGCACAGACTTCTTCAGCTTTGAAAAAATAAGCAATTTCGCGTTCAGCAGTTGCTAAAGCATCAGAGCCATGTACTGCATTTTCATCAATGCTGCTAGCAAAATCAGCGCGGATAGTGCCTGCTGCTGCTTCTTTTGGGTTAGTTGCACCCATGATTTCGCGGTGCTTTAACACAGCATTTTCGCCTTCCAAAACTTGCATGATAACTGGACCAGAGATCATAAAAGCGACTAAGTCATTGAAAAAACCACGCTCGCTGTGCTCTGCATAAAAACCTTCAGCTTGCGCTTTGGTTAAGTGTTGCATTTTTGCAGCTACTATTTTTAAACCGTTTTTTTCAAAGCGGCTGTAGATTTCACCGATCACATTTTTAGCTACTGCGTCAGGTTTAATGATTGAGAAAGTGCGTTCTATCGCCATGTGTTTCAAAACTCCAAGATTAAAAATAAATTGTTTAAAGGCTAATTATATCTGATTACCCGTATTAATTCGACTTACCTAAGATTAAGGCATTAAATCTGCATCGTTGCCTTCTTTAACAGGCACCATCAAATCTTCCGGACTGATACCCAGCATAAGCGCAACCGGACTGGCAATAAAGATGGATGAATAGGTACCGAACACAACACCAAACAACAATGCCAATGCAAAATTATGGATAACCTCTCCGCCCAGGAAGAACAGCGACAACAATACCAGGAATACCGTAAAAGACGTCATGATGGTTCGGCTTAAGGTAACATTGACCGATAAGTTCATGATTTCTTCAGTGGAAATCTTCCTCATTTCGCGAAAATTTTCTCTGATCCGGTCATAAACAACGATGGTATCGTTTAAGGAATATCCGATCAGCGCCAAAATAGCGGCTAACACCGTTAGATCAAACTCCAGGCCAAATACCGAAAAAACGCCCAAGGTTACAATTACGTCATGAAAGGTAGCGATAATGGCACCCAGTGAAAACTTCCATTCAAAGCGCCAGGCTACATACGCTAAGATACAGATGGTTGAATACAATAACGCCAAGAAACCGTCTTCTGATAAATCATCGCCCACTTGCGGTCCAACGAATTCAACGCGGCGAATACTGGCTGGTTCTGCAGTTTTTTTGTTGATAGATTCCAGTACTTTAGAGCTTAACTCGACACTGCTTTCATCAGCATGCGGTTTTAAGCGGATTAACACATCTTTAGTTGTACCAAAGTTTTGCACGGTTGCATCGTTAAAGCCAGCTTCGGTAAGCGTGGATCTAAGCACATTCAAGTCAGCCGGTTTTTGATAACCTACTTCAATCAGCGTACCACCGGTAAAGTCAATCCCCATCTGCAATCCTTTAACTGATAAGGATATGATGGAAATCAGGGTTAAAATACCCGAGATAATCAAAAATATGTTGCGATTACCAATAAAATTTATATTTGTTGTTTTCATAGTTTAATCTGCCAATTTTTAAGAGAGGTGGAGTTTTACCCTAATCCAACTAAATGGATAGTTTTTCAACCCGACGATCTCCATAAATCCAGTTAATAATCATCCGTGTACCTGTAATAGCAGTAAACATGGAGGATAAAATACCGATAATCAACGTTACCGCGAAACCTTTTACCGAACCGGTACCATAAGCAAACAGCACGACAGCAACCACCAGATTGGTAACATGCGAGTCTAAAATGGTGGCGAATGCTTTATCGTAACCAACAAAAATACTGGCTTGAGGAGAATTACCATTACGGAGCTCTTCTCGAACACGCTCAAAAATCAATACGTTAGCATCGACCGACATACCTACAGTCAGGATTATCCCCGCAATACCAGGTAATGTGAGGGTTGCTTGTAACATGGACAAGATGGCAACAACTATGACCACGTTAAATGCGAGCGCCAAGTCAGCAATGATACCGAATAACTTGTAGTAGAGCGCCATAAACAAGACAACCAGTGCGAAGCCGACTACGAATGAAATAACACCTTTGTTGATGTTATCCTGACCCAAGCTGGGCCCAACCGTCCGTTCTTCAACAATGTCAACTGGCGCAGCCAATGCACCGGCTCTGAGTAATAAAGCCAAGTTGCGAGCTTCTTGCGGACTATCCAAACCGGTAGTCTGGAAACGTTTACTAAAAACACCCAGGATAGTCGCTACGTTGATGACTTTTTCAACTTTTTCTTTGCGTCTGACTTTTTGGCCATCCACTATTTTGGTTTCGGCTTTGTATTCAATAAATACAACCGCCATCGGCTTGCCCACATTGGCCTGGGTTAATTTGCCCATTTTAGAAGCGCCAATGCCGTTTAATGAAATATTTACAGAAGGTCTGCCATCTTGATCCACGCCAGAAGAAGCGTCGACAATTTGATCACCCGTTACAATAACGCGCCGATCCAACAAGATTGGGGCACCGGTACGCTCATAGTACAAACGGCTTCCGACTGGCACGTGCCCGCTGACCGCCTGCTGTAAATCATGTTCAGTATCCACCAACCGATATTCCAAGGTTGCTGTTGTGCCCAAAATTTCTTTAGCTCGTGTGGTATCCTGCACACCAGGCAATTGCACGACAATACGGTTTTCGCCTTGTTGTTGGATGACAGGCTCTGCAACCCCCAATTCGTTAACCCGATTCCGCAAGGTTGTCATGTTTTGGGCGACAGCAAACTTTTTAATTTCTTTGACTTCTTTGTCAGGAATTTTTAACCAAACCTGAGTTTGATCTTCTGGCTCAGTAACTTCCAATGTACGGAAGTCTTTGGTTAATAAGGCCAAGAAAGCATTTCTGTCATCTGCCGAGGTCAATTTAACTTTAATGAAGCCATTGTCTTTAGCAACTGACTGATAACGCAGTTTTTCCGCTCTTAAAGCCAAGCGTAAATCTTCGTTATAACGTTCTTCAGCTTGCTTAACTGCGGCATCCATATCCACTTCTAAAAGAAAATGCACCCCGCCCCGAAGGTCTAACCCCAAGTACATGGCATCTGCACCTAACGCTCTTAACCAGGCAGGTGTAGTTGGCGCCAAATTTAGAGCAACGGTGTAAGCATTACCCAATTGATCACGTAACAAATCGGCAATTTTCATTTGCTCATCGGTGTTAGTGAATCGGGCCAGAATATTACCGTCGTTAAACTCAAAGGCCTTGGCATTAAAGCCAGCTGCCTTAATCGCAGATTCAACGCTGGTTGCCTGCTGTTGCGTTAGCTTGGTGGTGCTGGATGATGAAACTTGAACTGAAGGATCTTCACCGTATAAATTAGGTAAGGAATACAGTATCCCAATCGCGAATACGAGCAGGATTAGTATATTTTTCCATAAGGGGTAATGGTTTTGCATTTTTTTATTCCAACGTTTAAACCGCGCCTTAACTTAATCAGCTTCTTGCCGACTAGCGTTGCGCAACTACACAAGATCCGATTAATCTAAGAGGCTTTAACTCTTTTATTGATCGCCTTAAAAGTTCCTTTAGGCATCATGGTTTCTATATGATGCCGCTGTACTTGAATAAAGGTATCGTCGCCAATTTCAAGTTTGACAAAATTATCATCAACATCGGCTATTTTTCCCAAAATCCCACCGGAAGTCACTACTTCTGCGCCTTTGGTCAAGGCAGCCATCATCAGTTTTTTTTCTTTAGCCCGTTTAGCTTGAGGACGTAGAAACAAGATGTAAAAAAACACCAAGATGCCCAATGGAAACAGCATTCCTTCTATACCTGGTTGTTGTATAGCTGGAGCGGCTTCGGCCATCGCATCAGAAATAAAGAAACTCATGATTATCCTCTGTTTTTATTATAATTTAAAAAAGTCCGCCATTATGCCACACTCGGAACAGCTTTTCCTCGTTGTTGATAAAATTGCTTGACAAAAATTTCCAGCTCTTGCTTTTCAATGGCATCACGCAGTTGTTGCATCAGGCTTAAATAATAATAAAGATTGTGGATGGTATTAAGTCTGGAACCCAACATTTCCTTACATTTGTCTAAATGCCGCAAATACGATCTGGAATAGTTTTGACAGGTGTAACAAGCGCAGGATTCGTCCAACGGCTTGGTATCAAATTCATATTGGCTGTTACGGATTTTTACCACACCAAAACTGGTAAACAAATGGCCGTTGCGGGCGTTACGCGTAGGCATCACACAATCAAACATATCAATGCCGCGCCTAACTGCTTCCACTAAGTCTTCCGGCGTACCAACCCCCATTAAGTACCTGGGTTTATCCACTGGCATTTTGGCATGCACCACGTCTAGTGTGGACATCATTTCCTCTTTTGGCTCACCAACGGACAAACCGCCGATAGCATAACCGTCAAAACCGATATCTACCAAACCATTGATTGATTCTTGGCGCAAATGTTCATACATTCCGCCTTGAACAATACCAAACAGTGCCGATGGATTATCGCCATGCGCAGCTTTACTTCTGGCAGCCCAGCGCAAGGATAGCCGCATGGAATCGGCTGCTTCTGTAACGGTGGCTGGATAGGGCGTGCATTCATCAAAAATCATTACAATATCCGATCCAAGCTCGCGCTGAACCTGCATGGATTCTTCCGGCCCCATAAAAATTTTACTGCCGTTAATGGGTGATTTAAAGGTAACGCCTTGCTCGGTTATCTTACGCAAAGCACCCAAGCTAAAAACTTGAAAGCCACCTGAGTCAGTTAAAATGGGTTTTTGCCAGCGCATAAAGTCATGTAAATCACCATGCGCCTTTATAACTGGCGTTCCCGGTCTGAGCATAAGATGAAAAGTATTGCCAAGAATTATCTGCGCACCGATACCGGTTAAATCCTCAGGTGTTAATGACTTAACTGCTCCATATGTACCCACCGGCATAAAAATAGGCGTTTCAACTACGCCCCGGTCAAAAACGAGCCGCCCGCGCCGAGCATGTCCATCAGTATTAAGTAAGTTAAAATCCATAACGCTTTCAGCTATTAAAAAAGCCGTTGATTATCCTGTTTTTTATAACCCGAGTACACCAAATCTAAAGTAATTGACGATATAACTATGATTTTTGTATTTTCAAGTGTCTCGGTTTATGTGGATGCCAATATAAAAAAACTGGTTACACATGCCGGCTTGGCAATCGAGCTAAACATAAAGTGTGTCATATGCCGCACTTTTTATGTTTATTGTCGAATTTACTACCCTAATTAATCAGGATACTATTCCAGAAACCATGCCAATGTAAAAGCTTATATATCATTGATTTTTAATTTAATTTTAAACTTATTCATAACACGACAACACAATTATGCTTTGATTTTTTAATGCAAAAAATGGAGCAGCGCTTAATTAAACTATGTTATTTGACACAGTTAACTGCGTCATTTGCCACACCTTCAAGAACAGCGCTTTTGATTGATAGCGATATAAACTATCTATTATCCATCAAAACATATCAATACTTATCAATAATTTTTGTAATGAATATATTACAAAAAACCTGATGCTCTCATTGAGCCCTATCAAAAACCATAGAGCCATTCGGTGCCACTATATTAGGCAGCTTTATGATTAACCAAGCAAACAAACTCGATATTGGCTTAATAATTGCTTAACTGGACTTGTGATTAATTTAACCTGATTTAATTAATCAACACCCAGCCACACCCGATGTAAATCGGGGCCGGAAAGCCGCGAGTCTTAATGCTTAAAGATAGTCGGGCCGCCTCAAATCTTTTGATTCGAGTAGATTGCACGATCTCTTTTTTGATCGTTATCTTCAAAAATTAAAAAACCAAAATAAGGACGTAAACAATGGAATTCCGTAAAAATCTCACAACATTGCTCTTGATTAGCGGCAGTATGGCCATTTCCGGTCAAGCGCTGGCACACTGGAGCTCTGGGCCATTTTTATATAACGACGCAGGCACTAATGCAATGCAGCTTGCTAATAGCAATTTAGCTCTGGGTGTTGCCAATAATGGTACTGGCGCTAATGCAACGGGTACATTCGGCACCAACACCGGAACAGGAACTACCTATGGCACTTATACCCAAACTCGCGCTGTCACCTCCGACTATGGATGGATCCAGGCACAAAATAACAGCCTTTGGGGTAACAGCCATGATAACAAAGGCTTGGCGTTGTCATTAGCTAACACGTCTAAAGTCACATTTACAGTCACTACACTTGGTACAGCGGCAACAGCAGTACAAACCCAAGCAACCGGCGGCACAGCAGTTACCACTTTAACGGGTAAAGATTGGAACCCTGCCTTCTCAATCTACCAAGGTTTAGCGCCACAATCTTCACACGAAGGCGGCGCAGGCAACTCAACATTAAGCAGCCATTTACCAGGTTACGTTTCTTGGGGACCATACGCATCAGCTCAACCTTACACGGCAACAACTGACGCCACCTATGAAGCCAGCACGGGAAATACTTATACAGGCAGTGGCACTTGGGGCGCATATCGTTCTAATACTGACTGGGTGGGTGGTCGTGATGTGAGCGCCGCTGCAACGTATGGCAATGGCAATTTGATCGGAACGTCTTTAGCAATGGGTGCAGGCAACGTCTCATTATTAGATTTTATCGCTTCAGCAGCTTCAGCCCCAGGTGGTCACACAGTATCTTGGACTGGCACATTAGGCCCAGGCGACTACAGCATTTGGGTTGGAGGCACGAGCGTTCGTGATGCCGCAAGACAAACTTTAAATTACCTGGATTTGCAAGAAGCTACCTTAGCTAACGATACAGCGGGCATTGCCGCTGCCAATGCTGCAATCACTGCTTTACGCGGCAGCTACGGCTTTAATATTCAAACAACTGTTGCGGCAGTGCCAGTTCCTGGCGCGGTTTGGTTATTCGGTAGTGCGTTAGCTGGCTTAGTTGGTTACGGTCGTCGTAACACAACCGTTTAAGTAATTTTTAGTTAAACCTTCAGGCCAAACCTGCAATTTGGCCTGATTTATTTTTTATTGGAATGACCATGATCAATCAAAATTTAAGAAAAGCAATTCTAAGTGCGCTGGGGATTGCGGCTTTATCAAGTTTATCAAGCCAAGCGATGGCTTTTGGTGGAGAAGCCTATGATATTGGCACTTTCACTGGCACCACTATTCAATCAACCGGTCACACAAGTCCGTACAAATCATGGACAGATTATGGTGCTGTAAATTTTGGATGGACGCATGCTTCTGGCTGGGCAACATTGCAAATTGGTTCTGCAGCAGATATCAGCAATGGTGTCGTTTACGATGTTAAATTGACTATGACAGGCGCAGGAACTAACGGCAACGCTACCACTAGCACGCTGGATAACCCTGCATTTTCAGTGTGGACTGGCGGATCACAAGCCACCTCAACCGGGGGCGAGGGCTTCCATGCGTATAACCAGGTCCGCGGCCCATCTGGTCCAGGTGAAGCCAAAATAACTAACAATGCCTTAACATCCGGTGGCGTCTTAGCTGGCTCAAACGGCTGGATTGGTTATGCTAATGCAGGGTTCGTGGTAACCAATTCCGATGGCGACACCTTAAATCATGGCGGTGTTAACAACAGCAATCCTTGGCTAACCGACCCAGGCGCATCTAGCTCCTCTTATAGTCAACTTAACCAAAACAATTCCTCAACCGCACTGGATTTCGCCAGCTTAGATTTAATTGGCCTGAAGTCTGGCTATTATCTGCTGGCACTCGGCGGTAGTTGCGGGGATCCAAATCCGGCCTCTAACTGTGGCAAAGGTCAAAATTACGACTTCTCAGTTTCAACTGCCGCGCCTGTCCCCCTACCCGGAGCCGCCTGGCTAATGATGGGCGGCCTAATGACATTTTTAGGCGTGCAAAAACGCAAAAAAGCGCTGTAATCTGCTGTAAATCTAATGACCTCTCGTTGAGCCGGGCAACCCTCGGCTCTTTTTTTGCTTAAAAATTATTAAATTGAGTCCAATAACTCAAATTGACATCCAACCACCACAGCTAATTTTGGTTTATTTAACGCAAATTAAGGGTTATCTGAATTCCGTTCACCCTGAGCTTGTCTAATTAAAACCTCTTTGCAGTTCGACAAAGATCACCGCGAACGGATTAGCTCTAAATTCGCATTTTAGGATAAACTAAGCCGATTTAACCGTTTATTGAGATAAAAATGACCGCACCTAACATTGGCTTTATCAGCCTGGGCTGCCCTAAAGCCCTGGTTGACAGTGAAAGAATTTTAACCAAGCTTCGTTCCGAGGGCTATAACATTTCTCCAACTTACCAGGATGCCGATTTGGTCGTGGTAAATACCTGCGGTTTTATTGATGCGGCAGTGGAAGAATCTTTGGATAGCATCGGCGAAGCCTTGGCCCAAAATGGCAAGGTCATTGTTACTGGCTGTTTGGGGGCCAGAGAGGATGAAATTCGTGCCCGCCATCCACAAGTATTAAAAGTGACTGGCGCACACGCTTTAGACGAAGTGATTGCCTCCGTGCACGAACACTTACCTCCCCCGCACGACCCGTTTACCAGCTTAATCCCGCCTCAAGGTATTAAGTTAACGCCCAATCATTATGCCTATTTAAAAATATCTGAGGGCTGTAATCACCGTTGCACATTTTGCATCATTCCTTCCATGCGCGGCGATCTTGTCAGTCGCCCAGTTAACGATGTGCTGCTGGAAGCCCAAAAACTGGCCGATGCCGGTGTTAAAGAATTACTGGTTGTCTCTCAAGACACCAGTGCTTACGGCCTGGACTTAAAATATCAAGCTTACCCGTGGCAAGACCGTTCTGTGCAAACACGCTTTTATGATTTAGCCGAAGCGCTGGGCGATTTAGGGATCTGGGTGCGCATGCACTATGTTTATCCTTACCCGCATGTGGATGAGGTTATTCCGTTAATGGCGGCTGGAAAAATTCTGCCTTATTTGGACATTCCATTTCAACACGCCAACAGCCGCATCTTAAAATTAATGAAAAGACCGGCAGCCAGCGAAAATAACCTACAGCGCATTAAGGCTTGGCGCGAAGTCTGCCCGGATATCACTTTGCGCAGCACGTTTATTGTCGGTTTTCCTGGTGAAACGGAACAAGAATTTACTGAATTATTGGACTTTTTAAGTGAAGCACAATTAGATCGCGTGGGCTGCTTTAAGTATTCACCCGTTAAAGGTGCCGCCGCCAATGACTTGCCCGGCGCAGTGCCGGAAGCCGTTCAACAGGAACGCTTGGATCGCTTTATGGCGCACCAGGCGGAAATCAGTGCTGAGCGTTTACAGCGCCGGATTGGCAGAATTGAGACGGTAATAGTTGATGAAGTGGTTGAAGAAGGCGCAGTTGCAAGAAGCAAAGCCGATGCCCCTGAAATTGACGGCCAAGTTTATATCGATGGCGCCACCCATTTAAAAGTTGGCGATTTGGTAGATGTAGAACTGGAAGACGCGGATGAGTACGATTTATGGGGTCGTTTGGTATAAAACCGATAATTACACTTGACCAAAGCTGAAAAAACAATACAATGGTTGGCTGAGCACGGAGCGGTAGTTCAGTTGGTTAGAATACCGGCCTGTCACGCCGGTGGTCGCGGGTTCAAGTCCCGTCCGCTTCGCCACAAATATAAAAACCAGCCTAGGCTGGTTTTTTTTTGCTTGATAACATTTCAGCAACCCCGCCACTACATTAATCATAGCAACGGGTAGCAGGCTTTTGTTATCCGCCTAAAACTCCTCCCACTCCGAAGAAATTGCTTGCACTTTAGGTGCCACGGCAGCAGCTGACTTGGCATTTTGCCCTGCAACATCTTTTTTCAAACGCATGATGGCTGCGCCTACTTCGCTTGAGGCCCTGTTAAACCCAGACTCAGAAGCTAATTTTTGATCAGCCTCGGCATATTTTTGCTCATTAATCAAACCAGCTACACTGCCCGCCTCCTTATGAAAAGCCGCATGCTTGTTAACACATTCCGTATAACTGCCAAGATGCCCAAGCTGCTTGCCGGCATCACCATGCAACCACTTGCCAAAGTCACAGCAATTATCTTTTGAAATAGTTACCGCATCCAAGGTGTCACGTTGATTGATTGCAGTCCGTAGCTTAACTTTCCATTCCGCATGTTTGTGCAATGCTACATCCAAGCCGGCAATAGCTTCCGCACTTATTTGATTAACAACCGGCCCAGTGTTGCTAACGCTGGGCTGATAGGTTTTTAAATTGGAAACGTTAGCTCGCTTAGCTGCTGGCATATTTCCGCCTCGCGCATTGCCATCCACCTTAAAGCTGCTCACCAGCAATGACAGTTGTTGCGATTGTTCTTCCAGCGCTTCTGCCGATGCTGCCGCCTGCTCCACTAAAGCCGCATTTTGCTGAGTGACATTATCCATTTGACCGATGGCTTGATTAACCTGACTGATGCCGGTACTTTGCTCGGCCGAAGCAGAACTAATCTCAGCCACAATTCCTGTAACCTGTTGAATTGAAATAACAATATCTTCCATGGTTTTACCGGCATTTGTCACCAATTTACTGCCACCAGACACCTTATCCACGGAATCATCAATTAATCGCTTGATTTCACCCGCCGCACCTGCAGCACGCTGAGCCAAATTACGCACCTCAATAGCCACCACGGCAAAACCTTTGCCCTGTTCGCCAGCCCTGGCCGCCTCAACTGCGGCATTTAAGGCCAAGATGTTGGTTTGAAAAGCGATGTCATCAATAACAGAAATAATATCGCCAATCCGGTGGGATGAAGCATTAATTTCGCTCATGGTTTCAACCACTTGATTAACGACACTAACCCCTTTACCCGCTATTTCCGAGGCACCGCCCGCCAAGCCATTTGCTTGCTTGGCATTTTCAGCATTATGTTGCACGGTGCTGGTTAACTCATCCATGCTGGCTGCTGTTTCCTCCAAACTGGCCGCCTGCTGTTCGGTACGATGAGATAAATCATTATTTCCGGAAGCAATTTCTCTAGCCACCGTATTAATAGTATCGGTTGCCAGTTTAATATCGCCGATTAACACTTTTAAATTTTGTACGGTGGTATTGACTGCCGCACTAACTTGCCCAAAGGTGCCAGGATAATTTCTGGTTATGGTCTGGGTTAAATCAGCATCCGCCAACGCCATAGAAACACGCTCGACGTCCGAGAAACCTTGGTCGCAGATTTCCATAAATTGGTTTAGATTAACCAAAATGTCTCTAAACACGTAGTCAAACTCGCTATCACTGGCCCGATGCGTGAAATTACCTTGCACACCGCAATCTACCATGGTTTTGATTTCGTTACTAACGGCCAGCAAAGATGCCTTAACTGCATCAATTGCGTTAGTTACTTTGGCTTTATCGCCTGGCAGACGATCCATATCAACAGAAAAATCTCCTTTTGCGTAATGACTTACCACATCGACCACCTGCATTTTCACGGCAACGTGCGTAGCAACCAGTTCATTGATTTCATTAGCCATCTTGCCATAAATGCCAGAAAACTGCTTGCTATCTATTTGCTCGTAAATCCAGCCTTCAGCATGTTTCTTTGCCACATCACTTTGGGCTGCAACAAATCTGTTAACCGTGTCTTGCAGACGCTTCATCGAGTGCAATACTTCATTCGTCACGCTTGTTTTGTTGATTTCGATGAGGTTGTGCAATTCGCCATTGGCAATACGCTCGGCTACATATCCAGCAGTTACCGCATCAATTCCTTCCTTACGCAGCTCTATAGCTAAGAAAATCAAAATTATTGACTCGAACACCACATAAGCGGCATGCACCAGCAACACGCCAAAATCGGCCCCGGCATGAAATACATGAACGTTATCGTTGGTAGCTTGTAAAATGTTAAACACTAAATGTTGGATAGCAATTAAACCAGCCGCAAACGCAATTGGCCGCCAATCCCGGTAAGTTAACAGGAAGGCAAGCACGACAAAAAAACCAAAGTGCATTTCTGTATTGCCATGACTTACTTGAATCTGAGTAGCAACTTGAATAACCAGGGCGCCGGCCACGACCAGTCTGGAGGCCAGCGAACCCGGCATTGACCGGTAAATGCCAAAAGGAATTAAGACCGCAGATAAGCCAACAACTAAGCTCATTAGCACTCCCTGATAGACAAAACCTACAATGACAGTGACCAAAAAGGTTACTGCTATTGTCGCCATCATTACGCCATCCGCTCGGATACGAATAGGTTTTAATAAAAGCTCTTGGTTATTCATCATTTCCTCAATTTAAAGTATGTGAGATGTATATTCATAAGCAATCCAAGCCCAATAGTGCCATAACTGGCAAAGCAGGACTGAAGGCAACCCAATGTCGCAAAGAGAAGTTTTATTCAGTGATCGTTACAGCAGTCATTTGAATCAATGCTTGCATTTATCTGGATAGGCTTTGTATCTCATTGATTGATGAGCCCTATATCAGAGCCTGTTCTAAACTTTTAGAATCGTTTTGTCATAGCTCTAAGATTCTGGTCATGACTATCTCTAAGCATAAAACCACTACGATGCAAAGAGAGATGATAGCCTTTACGCTCAGTTAACCCTGGACAGCTTGGTCAAAGCTATTTTCTAGTAGGTGAATTCCATTCGAAAAGTATAGTTAACATTGCAGATTTTGCTCTATGGGCATAGGACTGCTTTTGCGACCTAGTACTCATACAATCGTTATTTACCTGGCTCATGCGGCTTATAAAGCATTGCACAGCATATTCAGAACTAGGAATATAACTTCTGAATTATTCATAGCAGAGCAGTTGAATGTGTTTAGACTTAGAAAGAAATCATGCAGGCAGGATTATTAAACCCGCCTGCAATATCGAGATTGATTATATTCAGGGAGAAGATAACCCTAACAGATTAGGCATAACGCTAGGGTTGTTTGAGTTTTTGTAGGCAACCAAGCGCTATTAACGCCAGCAAGCTGGTCCATAAAATGCCCGGCACCAGCCAAAACCAGTTTTGATAAAACGTGGATTGAGGATTTTTAAGATAAGGAACTTGATAAACGCCGGTCCAGGATTGGTGTATGGGCGATTGTTGCAAGATTTCTCCAGATGCTAAAGACACCGTTGATATACCGGTGTTTGTCACCCGAAGCACGGGCCTCCGAAATTCCACACCACGCGCTAAAGTCATGTACATATGCTGATAAGGCTCTTGCCAGCTGCCGTACCAGGAATCATTGGTAACGTTAACAATAAATTGCGCACCCAATTGCGCCAGTGATCTTGAAAACGCCGGAAACAAGCTTTCATAACAAATTTGCGCGCCCATTTTGTAACCATGCCATTGCAATAGTTCCGTTGGGCCTTTGCCTCTGGCAAAATGCCCCGTTGGCGGCAACCAGTTACGGATTTCGGGAAACCAGAGTTCCCCAGGAATGTATTCGCCAAAGGCCAGCAAAATGGTTTTACTGTAATGCGGCTCGACTATTTCACCTTGCTCGTTTAATACAAACAAAGAATTGCTGACTAACCTGGATTCTTCCGAAACGCTATAAGCACCTGTTATTAATGGCAGTTGCCGAGTTTTAATAAACTCAGTTAAAGCCATTGGAAATTCGTTAAATTTAAATTCTTCACCCAAAAGCGCAGGAAACGCAGTTTCCGGCCAGAGCGCAAAGTCAATTTTGCTATCTTTATGTTCGTTCAGCGCTTTATCAGTCAGATCAATATGGCGTTTGAAGATTTCATCGTCATAACCTTTGCCTAATTCTGCGGCCAGTTTTTCAGAATTCTCAATACTGGCCTGGACCAATAAAGTAGTAAATGACGCATCCGGTGCGGGTAAGTTTTGACGGATTTGCCAGCCAGCGACATTTGCTATCGCAAAACCGAGAATCACCCTAACCAGTAATTTCCGGCCAAATTTGTTGGTGCGATTTTGCCAAGCCAGCAACAATAACCAGTTAACCAATAACGTTGCAGCACTCAAGCCACTAAAGCCAATCAATTCCGCCAGTTGGTACAACGGAATACCGGAGCCATACCAGGTGTAACCAAAATTCCAATCAAACAAAGTGAGCGAATTGGCCTCACATAAAATGGTAATCAACGCCATTAAAGCAATCGACAGAGATTGCTTCCACTGGAACTTGCGCCGCCCCCAAAACCACAAGGCACCTGCCACAGCCACATAAAGATGTGCGATGAGCGCATAAACTACCATGCCCACCGCAGCAAAGGCCCAATCCAAATGGGCAAATTCATGCAGCGTGTAGGTCATCCAGTTAAAACCAATTAAGGTAAAAATAAAGGACGTGACCATACCACCCAAGATGACGTTTTTTAAGCTGGTTTGTTGCAGCCAAAATAACCAAAGCGGCACAAAGCAAAATAAAGACGCCCAAGGCGGAAACGGGATGTAACTGGTGCCTATAAAAAAACCGGACAGCATTGGCAATTGCCAAAACTGGATTTTGCGAGGTAAGAGATTCATATGATTACTTGGCTGGCAATGTTGCCGTGGCAGGCATTGGCGTCAACTTAACGCCAATGCCAACAGAATTTAACGGTTGTGGATTTCGGTGTGTAAAGCGCGGTATTCGTCGGTTAATTTATGATTGGGCATGTAATGCACCAGCGGTTTGGATTCCGAATGCGATTCCCTGACTTTAACCGATGGCGAAATCATGGCTGCCAACACAGGCAATCCTTCCGCTATTAATTCTTCCACCAACTGGCGTGGCAAATTGGCTTGTTTTTGATATTGATTAACGATAATGCCTTCGATTTCCAGACCTTGGTTATGATCCGCCTTAACTTCGGACACCACTTGCATTAACGAATATAAGGCTTCACGAGCAAAAGTATCGCAATCAAAAGGAATTAAACATTTTTCCGCAGCAATCAAAGCAGACTGGCTGTAAAAATTTAAAATCGGCGGTGTATCCATGTAAATACAATCAAAACCTTGCAGTTTTTCCAACGCTTCTTTTAATTTAAAGATTTTCATGCGCGATTCCAACCTGCCTTGCAATGGTTCAAGATCAGGATGGGAAGGCAGCACATACAAGTTAGGGAATGGCGTTTCGTGAATTAATGGCTCCAGTCCGGCCTGAGCGCCGCTGCCGAATAAAGACAAGCTAAGGCAATCTTTAAAGAAGTAGGCAATGGTTTTATCGCTATCAGCAACTTTTTGACCTAGCAGATATTGTGTTGAATTGCCTTGCACATCCAAGTCAATCACCAATGTCTTCTTGCCTTCAACAGCGCTTATAGCCGCTAGATTACAGGTAATGGTGGACTTACCAACCCCGCCCTTCTGGTTAAAAATCACTCTACGCATATTATTCCCTCATGAAATCAGATAGTTGTTGGCGCATTATAAGCTTTAGGCCACCAATATCAAATGCGGATGAATGTTTTGGCACCACAAGCGGGACATTCGGGAATTTCACTCGGTGTTTTGAATGCAATTTCTTTACCGCAAGCATCGCAAATAAACGTGCCAGGCACAGTAATATCACCACTGTGGTAGGTGTGGGCTACGGCCAATTGTTCCAGTTTAGCTAGCTCAATGCGGGTTTTATCCGCAACGCTTAAAAACGCATCCAAAGCAAAGTTTTCAATTAACTCCACGTCAAACTTAAACCACTCGGACAAGGAATCAGGATCCTCTTTGGGCGTTAAACCATGTGCTGCATGGTGCACATCGCGCTTTACCGCATCAGAAACTTTTTCGATCTCGGCATCAGACAATTCGCCTACTTCCTTTAATTTTTGCTTGCCGGAATCCAGCGCATCAGCCAACGAATGTAAGGTATCATCCATAGCTATGTATAGATGTTCCATGAGATCGGTGTAGGCATTGACAAGTTTATTTTTATTCATGGCACAACTCCTTAAAAATGACGCTTTAGATTTAAGCGACTGTACGGTATTCTAACGCTTTTGATCGACAAAAGACGAGTAAGATGCAAGAAAATTATCAGCCGCAAGAGATAGAACTGGACGTACAAAAAACCTGGGCCGAAACCGGTGTTTTTAACGTGACTGAATCTGCCGATAAGCCAAAATATTATTGCTTATCGATGTTCCCCTACCCCAGCGGCAAACTGCATATGGGGCATGTGCGCAACTACTCCATTGGCGATGTTATCAGCCGTTACCAACGCATGCTGGGCAAAAACGTGATGCAGCCGATGGGTTGGGATGCGTTTGGTTTGCCCGCAGAAAATGCCGCCATGCAGCACGGCGTGCATCCCGCTGATTGGACCTACAGCAACATTGATTACATGCGCGACCAGCTAAAACGCTTGGGGTTTGGCTACGATTGGAACCGCGAACTCGCTACCTGCGATCCAACTTATTATCGTTGGGAACAATGGTTTTTTCTTAAGTTACTGGAAAAAGGCTTGGTTTACAAAAAAACCGCCCCGGTTAACTGGTGCCCCAACGACATGACCGTTTTAGCCAACGAGCAAGTTATCGACGGCTGCTGCTGGCGTTGTGATACCCAAGTTGAGCGCAAAGAAATCGCCCAGTGGTTTTTAAAGATTACCGCTTACGCCGATGAATTATTGCAATCATTGGAAACTTTGGATGGCTGGCCTGAGCAGGTTAAGACCATGCAGGCTAACTGGATTGGTCGTTCCGAAGGCTTGGAGATGGACTTTGCAGTTGATGGCATGGAGCCGGTGCGCATTTATACCACGCGCCCGGACACACTGATGGGTGTGACTTATCTAGCGGTTGCGGCTGAACATCCATTAGCGTTGAAAGCGGCCGAAACCAATGTCGACATTCATGCGTTTATTGAAGAATGCCGTCATATGGAAACTGCTGAAGCCGCTATGGAAACTATGGAAAAACGCGGTGTTGATTCGGGTATTAAAGCTACGCACCCGATCACAGGCGAGCAAGTGCCGGTCTGGATTGCCAACTTTGTGTTAATGGGTTACGGCACTGGCGCGGTTATGTCAGTACCCGCGCACGATCAACGCGATTATGAATTTGCCAAAAAATACGGCATCGCCATCAAACAAGTGATTTTTGCTGCCAATGGCGAAAACGACAGTTGTGATGAACAGGCGTTTACCGTCAAAGGTAAGTTGGGCAATTCCGGTCAGTTTGATGGCTTGAGCTCCGCACAAGCTTTTAACGCTATTGCTGACGTGTTAGAAAAAGCCGATAAAGGCCTACGCAAAGTCAACTTTCGTTTGCGCGACTGGGGCGTCTCCCGTCAACGCTATTGGGGTGCACCTATCCCAGTAATTTACTGCGATGACTGCGGCACCGTGCCAGTTCCGGAAAAAGACTTACCGATTGAATTGCCTAAAGACGTTATTTTGGATGGATCGCAATCGCCATTGGTTGCTCATCCAACATTCTCAAAATGCACCTGCCCAAGCTGCGGTAAACCAGCACGGCGCGAAACCGATACCTTTGATACCTTTATGGAATCATCCTGGTATTTTGCCCGCTTTGCTGCGCCGGATGCCACCTCCATGCTGGATGCACGTGCCAACCATTGGCTGCCGGTAGACTATTACATCGGTGGTATCGAACACGCTATCTTGCATTTATTATATGCCCGTTTTTACACCAAATTACTGCGTGATGAAGGCTTGGTGGTGGTTGATGAGCCATTTAAAAAGCTGTTAACCCAAGGTATGGTGTTAAAAGACGGCAGTAAAATGTCTAAATCCAAAGGCAATACCGTCGATCCGCAAAGCTTGATCGACCAATACGGCGCAGATACCGTGCGCTTGTTTATCATGTTTGCTGCACCGCCAGAGCAATCACTGGAATGGTCTGACAGCGGCGTGGAAGGTGCTTCGCGCTTCTTAAAACGTTTATGGAGACAGGCGCATCTCCACGTTAGCAATGGCGGCGCGCCGGTTAATCTGGACAAATCTGCGTTAACTGCGGAACAAAAAGATGTGCGTCGACAACTGCACCAAACTATCCAAAAAGTTAGCCATGATATGGGGGTGCGTACTATTTTTAACACAGCTATTGCCGCCAACATGGAGCTGGTCAATACACTGTCAAAATTTACTGATGAATCCGATAACGGCAAAGCCATTCGTCAGGAAGTGTTGGAAGCCATCACTTTAATGCTATCGCCAATGGTGCCGCATATCTGTCATCAACTGTGGATAGAATTAGGCCACAGCCAGCCGGTTTTAAACGAAGCCTGGCCGCAAGTTGATAACAGTGCCTTGGAGCAAGATGCGCTTGAATTGATATTGCAGGTTAACGGCAAGTTGCGCAGTAAAATCAGCGTAGCAGTTGCCGCAACCAACGCGGAGATCGAAGCGTTGGCTCTGGAAGATGAACACGTTAAACGCTTTATCGACGGGCAACCGGTAAAAAAAGTGATTATCGTGCCGAAAAAACTGGTCAATATTGTTATTTAAGGAGTTAATCGTGCTGGTTAATACGAATCGTTCACTCAACCAACGGACCACCCTGCTTAACAAAAGTCTTTCTTGTTTAGTCGTGGGACTTGCCCTGTTAACCAGCGCCTGCGGCTATCATCTTCGTGGCGCTTACACCTTACCGAATGAATTAAAATCGGTGTATGTTGAGGGCGCTTCCACCAACTTACGCAACCAGTTTGCCGAAGTTTTAAAATCTTCATCCGGCAAATTATTAGATAAACCGGCTGGAGCAACTTTAATCATTAAGATTTTTAATGAAAGAAGTCAAAAGCGCACCCTGTCGTTAAGCTCGCGCGGTAAATCCAACGAGTTTGAGCTGGGAACCAGCCTGGAGTATGAATTCAGCAATCAGAATAATGCGGTGTTACTAGCAAGGGAACCAACTGACATACACCGCTCTTATTACAACGACCAGCAAGATGTTATCGCTAAAGACAACGAAGAAAACGTTATCCGTAATGAAATGTCTCAGCAATTAGTGCGTTCAATACTGAACCGGGCGCGCTCTGTTTTAGAAGGCCCCAAAAAATAAATGCGCTTAAAACCGGAGCAACTTACTGCAGCATTGGCAAAAGGCTTAGCTCCGGTTTACCTGTTAAGCAGTGATGAACCACTGCAATTAGGCGAAATGGCCGATGCTATCCGCCAAGCCGCCAAAGTTAACGGCTACGAAAACCGAGAAATTCTGACGGTAGACGCCAGCTTCCAGTGGCAGGAATTGACTGCTGCCGCAGATTCCTTATCCATTTTTTCAGACAAAAAAGTTATCGATTTGCGCTTAGGCGCAGCATCGCCCGGCGCCGATGGCTCAAAAGCCTTCTGTGCTTACTGCGCGCGCATCCCTGAAGATACCTTATTGTTGATCACCATCGGGCAATTAAAAAAAGAAGCTTTAAAGTCGCGCTGGTTTCAAGCGATTGAAGATGTTGGTGTCACTATCCAGGCTTGGCCCCTGGAAGGCCAGGATTTAAACCAATGGCTCCAACAACGCCTAAAAAAACGTGGCCTGCAAACTGACCAGGAAGGCTTAAAAATTCTAGCGTCCAGAATTGAAGGCAATCTGCTGGCGGCTGCCCAGGAAATTGAAAAGCTATATGTACTTTTTGGTAGCGGCCAAATCACCAGCCAGCAAATGGCCGATGCCGTTGCTGACAGCTCACGCTTTGATGTGTTCAAGTTAATGGATGTCATCCTGGCTGGCAATGTCGACAAACTTTATAAAGTGCTGTCCGCCCTGCAAGCTGAAGGTATTGCTGCGCCAGTGGTGTTATGGGCGATTACCCGAGAAGCCAGAGCTTTAATTAAAATTAAATGCGCCCTGGAACAAGGCCAAAACAGAGATCTGGTTTTTAGAAATAACCAAGTCTGGGATAAACGCAAACCCCTGGTCAATGCCGCCTTAAACCGTCTCAATCACACTGATTTAAATCAGGTTTTAATTGCCAGCGCCAAAGCGGACAGACAAATTAAAGGCCAACAAGCCGGCGATGCCTGGGAAAGTTTATTGCTGATTTGTTTACGGTTTGCTTGTGGCGCGGCTTTGCTGGCGGCGAGTTAGTTGCATATCCTCCGTACCCCCGTTTCGATTCAATATTGACCACCGATTTTAATTTAGAATCCCACATCGTTTTGCTTAACTTTTAAGATTGTTTCAACTATCTGTGTTCAACCCAAACATGAAACAATCATAAGCTATTGCATTGTCAATATTAACTATCAAATGGATTCAATATGGGCACATGAAATCGTTCAAAGTCACGTACATTCCTGGTAGCCACGGTTAATTTATGTACAATTGCAGTGGCAGCAATCATAGCATCTTCATAAACTGTGTCTGATTGACGATGCATCATCTTTGCCCAAAGCCTGAATGTAGAGGCATCCATAGGCAATACATTATAGGTTGATCCTACTTGGTCGAGCCAAAGCTCAATTTCAGCTGACTTAGCTGGATCTTGTTCACGGGTAATTTCAATGCCCGCCTGAATTTCGGCAAGTGTTACCACTGAAATGAAGAGATCATTATCCGCCACACCTTCGAGCCAATCGACGACCGAGCCCTGCGGACGGTTTTTTCGCAGTTCAGAAATAACATTGGTGTCTAATAGAAACATGGTGTTTCTAAAGCTCTATTGCGGTTCGACGCTTGCTTCTTCCTCGTGGTGGTATTTCGAAATCAATGCGAGCTTTACTCGACAATAGCAGCTCCTTGAGTGAAGGACGGGCGGCATTATTGAGGCGTTTCCACTCGTCGATAGAGACGAGTACGGCTGTTTCTGTCCCGCGCCGAGTAACAACCTGAGGTCCCTCACTAACGCACACATCTAACAATTCACTGAACCGAGCTTTTGCATCTTGTACTGGCCAATTTTTCATATTTAACCCCTATGACTAGATAGGTGACTAGTTTAGAGAATGACATGGAATATCGCAAATTTATAAAAAGTGTTTCTAGTCGAAAGCTAATTTTTTTCAACCAGCAGGCTAGATTGAATGATTATGAATCCAATATTGATATACGCTATAACGCTGGGGTTCTTCCCTCAACCCAGCCAGCCGCGCTACTCTAAACCGAAACTATAATGTATGGACCAAGAAGAGCGCCTAACAACATCATTTGTGTCCTATTGGAGTCGCAAACCAAGCTTTGCGACTCCAATAGCCTCTAAAAAACCAATCAAAGCACTTGACGCTAGTGAATATGAACTTCCCGATTTTTCTTAGCATCGCTTCTCTCCAGCACATAACGATCATCCGCCATTTTAGTGCCGTCAGCATTCAGTTGAATAAGCGTGCCTTCATTTTCAATTCGGTAACGTCGGACTGTGGAACCGCCTTTTGACGGTGTTAATATGACGGTTTGAGTCGCGTCATCCCAGGAATAATTTCCCTTCTCAAAATATTCTCTGGATGATTCTTTGGCAAATTGCGTCACTAGCAAATAATTGTTTCTTTGCTTTAAAGACAAAGTCGCTTTTATGCCGGTGCAGTCATCACAAGGCAGAAAGCCGTAGAATACGCCGTGAAACTCCTGCGTTTTGTCGACATTTTGATGGGCAGCATGATCAACATCCTTTTCCCGAGTCTTTGCCAGTGCTTTAGCCAAACTTTCTTGATCTTTAAAATCAGTCGCTGCCATTGCTGGCATTGCAGCAAATAATCCGCTAAAAATAAATAAGGCTAATTTTTGTTTTAATTGTTTTTGTACTTTGCGCATGATGGTTTCCAGAGAAATTAACTGTGATGGTGTCGGTTTTTTATTTTAATAATAGCGATTATTTCTTCCCCACTGGCGTTAATATACACAAGGTTTTGGGCTTGTAAAGCCAGTCAAGCTAACCAGATTGACCAACTAAACTTCTAATCAAGGCTTAAGGTGAAAGTCCATTACCATCCTGCTCTGGATGCAACTCAAACTGCGCGTTTTGTAATTGTACTTGCGCATCAATGCTTTGCGGATTCCATTGCAGCGCCCGATTGGCAAATTCATATTTTTTTTGCGCACTGGGCGGTGCTTTGCCTGGCTTGCTGTGTAATTGGCTTAGAAGATCGTTTGCGGCTATGTCTGCAATGTTTAAATCGCGCACTTTTGTGGCTAATTGCAAGGTTGGCTCATCGGTTGAGTTTATTTCAACCGCCTCAGACATGTTGGTTAAATGCTTTTGCAAATAAGGCACCAGCGCTAGTGAATTCTGATCGGTTCGCTTGTAGTTAAACACCGAATAGGAAAGTTGAAGCTTATCGTCAGTATAAATTTCAGCTGGCGCAATTTTGGATAAGCCGGCTAGCTGTTCGTTAGAGGCAATAAAACCGGACAAAAAAATCGGGTAGCGCTTCAGATTATATTTCCAGCCGCCCCAATAATTGATGTTGATGTCTTCTTTTATGACCGGATTAGCGGTGATTTGGTCATACTTCTGGGGTGATAAACGCCTGACATCGCCTTTAAATCCCAGCAACAACAACTCTTCGGTGTTATACCAAAGTTGGGCGCTGGGGAAAACGGTGATAAAGGTTTTGATAACGCTGGCGAATTCATTGGTGCGCAAAAAAGGTAATGGCACAAATTGTGAAACCAGGCCACCCGCCCGAAGTCTTTCATGCACTTCCTGATAAAATTCCTGTGTATAAAATACGCCTACGCCAGGCCGGTCCAACTGACCAATTTCCACTGAGATTACATCGTATTGCTGCGGGCTGTGCCTGATGTAATTACGACCATCTTCTGGAAGCAGGCTAACACGGGCATCATTCATCCAGGCGGAAGCAAAATGTTTTCGGGTGAAATCAAACAGGCGCGGCTCAATGTCAACAATATGCAGATGCTCAATGTTGTAATCTAGAAAACGACTGGCGGTAGTGCCCGCACCTAGCCCAACCACTAACACATCCCTGGCATCTGGATAATGAAACATGGGCACATGCGCCACCATAATTTGATAATTTTTGCTGGCAATGCCTTGCCAGAGCCGATCAACCAGCAAAGTCTTTTCCTGCCCACGGTTAACCACGGCCAAGTTGGAGTTGTAGCCTTCCACCATATCAATCAAATCTTCTTCAGCGGCTATCAAATCTTGCGGAATGCGTAGCGGTGGAAAAACCAGCAACGCCAGCCAGATTAATACCAAGCTATAAGTACTGATAGCCGCAAGTGATTTTGGCCTGTTTTGCACACTGCGCCAATCCACGCCAAACAATAGCGCCAACCCAGCTGCAATCATGCCACAAGCCGTGGAACTGGTAATACTGACATCCAAGCCATAATGCGGCAGCAATAGATAACCCGTTACCAAAGAGCCGACAATACAGCCGAAAATATTAAGGCTGGTTAATACGCCGACATCGCGCGCGGCAAATTGCGGATTTTGGGCTACCAACCGGTTAAGTAATGGAAAACTCGCGCCTGCGATCAGGGCCGATGGCAGCATTAAAATTATCAAAGGCAACATCCCGAACATGTTAACTGACTGCCAAAAAACCACAGGCAAATGCGTTAACAACTGAATGACCAGCGCGGAAATTACTTGCAGCACGGCAAAACTAAAAAACAAATCCGTCAGCTTTGTCTTGCGATCATATTTTGGCCCGAACCAAAGACTGCCTGATGCTGTGCCTACAAGCACCACGCTTAATGCCAAAGCGTAGGAGTAAATGGAATTACGTACAAAATGCGATAAAAACCGGGTCCAGATTAATTCATTGGCTAAGGCTTGGGCACCGATCATAAAAAACAATAAGCCAACTAACAGAAAGGGTGTTTTCTGTGCCATACCTTCACCATAAGGGTTTGGGCTAGTGATGGGCTGGTTTTTTAATACCGGCAGTTGCTTATGCAATCGCCCAAACCCCAAGGCAACCAACACATTAAGCAATACGGCTATTTGCAATGATGCTGTCAAACCCAGCTTGGGCAATAAGATAAACCCCGTTAAAACACAGCCAAATGCTGCACCCAAGGTGTTAAAGCCATAGATAAAACTGAGTTTTGCGGAAAATTTATTGGTATCTTGAATTAATTGTTTACAGAACAGCGGTAAGGTTCCGCCCATGATGACTGTAGGCGGCAATAATATCAGTAAAACCAACCCTGCCCGCAACGCCAACAACTGATTAGAACTGGGATCGAAACGTCTATAGATTTTCCCGTAAACCGCATCAGCGGCACTAAAAACGCTTTGGCAACTCAGACCGTTTAAAGCGAGTAACAACTCTAATCCAACACACCAAAGTAGTGGCTGTTGAATGTTTACGCTGCTGCGCCCAAAAACAAAACTGCCCAGGCCCAGTCCCAAAAAAAATACCGCCAACACCGTCGATAATGCTAAGGCACTGGAACCAAACACGAAAGTAGCCTGACGTATCCAAACGATTTCATAAATAAGGCCGGATAAGCCGGAACAAAAAATTAGCAGATAGATAAATCTATTGGGCAAGTTTGAGCAGGGATTTAGCGCATAAAAAAACTGTCGCATCGGGTACGTCCATTTAGCCATCAAATTGAAATCATAAGCCAGCCATTGTAACAGCGCAAAACCGGATGCAATCAAATTGATTTAGTCGGGTAAACGCATAAATAACCCACCATATTGACGCAATGGCCTATCATGATAAATTGAATAATTAAACTGTGCCGAGTTAAGCCCTATCTCTAGTACACAATTATCTACACTAGTTACAAAACCCCTGCTCCAGAGGGAGCGCACTAACTAATAACCATCCCCACAAGCCAAAAATAATATGAAAACAAGAGAAAGACGGCACGGCCTGATTGTTGTAAACACAGGCGAAGGTAAAGGTAAATCATCCAGCGCATTAGGCATGGTATTTAGAGCAGCTGGCTGGGGTATGAAAGTCTGCGTTATCCAATACATTAAAGGCCAATGGCAAACCGGCGAACAAAAAGCCGCCACGCATTTTGACAACATAGAATGGCATGCTCTGGGCGATGGCTTTACCTGGGACACTAAAAATCCAGAGCAAGACATTAAAACCAGTCGCGAGATTTGGGAACTTAGCAAAGCCAAAATTGCCTCAGGCGAGTTTGATGTAATCGTGCTGGACGAGCTTAATTACTGCTGCGGTTATAACTGGATTGGCGGTCAGGAAGTGGCTGATTTTTTGGTAGCCCAAAAACCGGCCTGGGCCCATGTGATCATAACCGGCAGAAATGCCCCGCCAGAGCTAATCGCCATTGCCGATACCGTCACCGAAATGACCAAGGTCAAACATGCTTTTGAACAAGGCATACTGGCCGAACAAGGCATTGAATTTTAATATTTATACTTTATTCAGCCATTAAATTGATCTTTGATTGCTGATGGTGGTTAATTCGCATAGAATTCAAAGGGTACAGCCCTGAGCGGCTGATAATTATAAATGTTTAAATAAAAGGAGGAGCAATGTCTGAAACAACTAAATTAGTTGCCGCTGTGATTAGCGTGTTTGTGATGGGATTTTTATTGGTAGGTTTAAGTAAAGACAAATCACCCGAAGAACAAGAAGCTGCGGCAAATATTAGAAATTATGTTGCCATCCAAACCATGGCTAACCAAAAATGCCCTGAAGCCATTAAAAAAGAAACCGGCGACCAAGTATTTTTTCCTAGCGGCACCGAAAGTGATAAAGAAACTTACATCACTTTAAAATGGGTTGGCGATAAAGATAATAAATTTAAAACCATTACCTGCACTTTAAAAGCAGCGCTTGGCGGTATTTCCGAGTTAACTATTGATGACAAAGTCATTATTAAAAAATAGCCTTATTTTTTTGATTTGAAAAAACAGTTCCAAGCCAAGTTTAGAAGTACCCAGAGCACCGTCGCTGCCTATTTTAATTTTAATAAAGCAGCCGGTGCTTTTTTGTTCTATTTTTATCCTGTAGCCTGAAGGATTTATCGGGCTAAACGCAAGACATCCGAATACAAAACAACAACAGTAATCTATATGACTAAGACAGTAATTAAAGGTGTATTAAAGACCTGGAAAGAAGACCGCGGTTTTGGATTTATTAAACCCGACAACGGCGGTAAAGACATTTTTATACATATATCCGCATTAAAAGGTGTCAGCCGCAGACCAATCACTGGCGACATCATTTATTATCAAAGCGTAAAAGACAGTCGCGGCAAATTTAAGGCCATTAACGCCACCATTGAAGGCGTAGAAGTTATGCCAGCCAGTAATGAAGATAATCATTCAGCACCAGTAAGTCACAAAAAAATCTGGCTTATGGGTCTGGCATTAGCCACTATTTTAATTGTTACGGCAATCATAATCAGCCTGCAACCTACGGCTTAATAGAGATTTGAGCTGATGTTAAGTCAGCTCAAACTTGCTCACCATCACAACATCAAACCCACATGACAGCAACCAAACAATGGCTACCCGTTACAGCAATTGCAACCAGCTTGCTGTTATTGTATTTGCTGTCACCTGTACTTATGCCATTTGCGACAGCGGCCACGCTGGCCTATTTGGGCGACCCGCTTACCGACAAACTGGAAACCTATCGTTTATCACGCTTGCAAGCGGTGCTTGTAGTATTTCTGGTGATGGCTTTAGTGTTGATAGCGATTTTACTATTGCTGTTACCGCAACTGGTTTACCAAATTGAACGTTTAGTCGGCAATTTGCCCGTTTATGCCAGCTGGATTAACTCCAATGTTATCCCTTGGTTAGTGGAACGTTTTCATTTGGATTTAGAACCGATACAAAGCGATCAACTCATCAATCTTGTTAAACAACATTGGCAAAAAGCGGGCGGCGTAATGTCGCTGGTAATTAACTCCGTCTCGCATTCTGGCGGCGTGCTGGCTAGTTGGTTGATGAATGGGCTATTGATTCCCGTACTAACTTTTTATCTGCTTCGTGACTGGGATATTCTGGTTGCTAAATTACATGACTTACTGCCACGCCGTATCGCGCCAGTGGTGAGTAAACTGGCCACAGAATCTGACGTGGTTTTATCCACATTTGTACGCGGTCAATTTTATGTCATGCTCGCTCTGGGTTGCATCTACAGCGTTGGCTTATATCTCACGGGTTTGGATCTGGCCTTATTAATTGGCATGACGGCCGGCTTAATCAGTTTTGTGCCTTACTTAGGCTCGGTTATTGGCATCATAACCGCCTGCATCGCCGCATTGGTGCAATTTCATGATGTGCTAAAGTTAGTTCCAGTTGCATTGGTTTTTGTGGTTGGACAATCACTGGAAGGCATGTTGTTAACACCGTTACTGGTCGGAGATAAAATCGGCCTACATCCAGTAGCAGTCATGTTTGCAGTGCTGGCAGGCGGCCAGCTATTTGGTTTTGTCGGAGTTTTGCTAGCCTTGCCCGTTGCTTCCGTGTTAATGGTATTACTACGGCACGGTCACGGCATTTATTTGGCTAGTGACTTCTATAAGCAAGGCGATAGCTAATGCTAAAATTTTGGCTGGCATTAACGTTTATCTTATTTTGCCCACAAAGCCAAGGCACTGACCAAAAACGCGAAACAGAATTTGCTGAACAGCTTAACAAAACGCCCATCATTGGCAAACCGTTTCAACTGGACGCCGATGGCAAGAAGTTTCTGGCCCTGTACACAGAAACCGCCAAAACCAAAAGTCAGGGTACCGTCATCTTACTACACGACATGGGCGGACATCCCAACCAAGCACCCATCATCGCCAACTTGCGCAGTTATCTACCTGAACATAACTGGACAACGCTATCCATCCAACTGCCAGTGCGCGAGGCTGGCAGCGAACAATCCGACTATTACCCGCTTATTCCAGAAGCACTGGCCCGGATTAAAGCCGCTGTTAAATATGCAAAAGATAACGGCTCAGAAACAGTTATCTTGCTCGGTAACGGATTAGGCGGCTTGATGGGTTTGTATGCACTCAACGAACAAGCGGCAGAAGTATCCGGCTTTATCGCCATCAGCTTACCAGTGCCGAAAACCGATGCCAAAACCGCGCAAACCCTGGAGTTTATTAAAAAAGTTAAAGCACCCATGCTGGATATATATGGCGCTTTTGATAATTCTGCCGTTATTCAATCCGCCAGAGACCGTAAAGTTGCCGGTAAAGATAATGCTGGCTACAGGCAAATTTTATTGAATGATGAAAGTCGAATCTATGGGCAGGATGAAGGTTTGCTGGTAAAGCGGGTTTATAGCTGGTTGGCTAAGAATGTGGATCCGGTTAAGGTGAAGAAGGAATAGTATTTACTTCAACTTGATGGTTGCTGATTAATTATCACAATCTAAATACGATCCGTATATGGTATGAACAAAATTTTCATCGATACCAATGTGCTGTTTGCGGGATTGTATTCAGCCAGAGGCGCATCCTATAAAATACTCTATCTTGACGCATCTGAGCAGCTTAGCTTAGTAATATCTACGCCGATATTATTAGAGTGCGAAGATGTTCTGAAACGCAATCAAGCAAAACTAGAACTGTCAGACACTGAAATAGAAATTGTGCTAGATAATCTATGCAATATCAGTCGCCACCAAAAAGTTTATTTTTTATGGCGACCTTTTTTGCCTGATCCAAAAGACGATTTGCTGTTAGAACTGGCGGTTGCCGTAAGAAGAATACTCAAGAGTGTAAGTTGGGTTGAGCACCAAGAAACCCAACTAAAACAGAGACCGACAAAATCCAAAATAACCATAAGTATATACTTGAAATTGAGGGGTTCGGCTAACACTTCAACCTACCTTACGCTTTTTGTCGATTTAATTTACAGTATTATTTTTTAGCTTTCTACCTCCTGCCACAGCCTTTCTGCCGCGACCCCATATATTTCAACGCCCAAGCAATTTATAAAAAACCATAGCCTGACTAGCTAGGGGAATTAAGTCATTTCTTAAAAATTAAATTACTGTTTTTTAAGGCAAAATGTCAGTCAATTTTACATAAAGTCTCAATATTCTCTATCTATCCATATGTTATTTATATAATATATTGATTTTTTATGATATTTGTTAGTTTGGTATTGATATTGCGAGACAGTTACTGATTACAAACAAGATTTGATTGTAGTCTAAGTTCACAACTGAACTTATCTTCTATTTGAATAATGTAAGGAAAGTAGTCATGTCTCTACAAATCATAAAAAAATATATAACACACCTAACCATGGCAACATGTTTAATGACCTCATTGCCAACACAAGCGATAGTAATCAATGACGCAAGTGATGACTTCTCTGTTAGTTGGAGCAAAGCCATATCTGGTGGTACAACATTAAATGCAAAGGCGGATTTTAATGTTTTATCATTCTCAAATACCCAAACCAGCATCGATGTTAGTTTATCGAATACAACCAACCCCAGCAATTTTCAAGCGGCAATCTTAGCACTGGGCTTTTATACTGATAACACACTGACTAACGCTACCATTACCAATAATGGGACAGGGGTAACTTGGGCATTAAATACCAGTGGCGTCAACTTTCCAGGCGGTTTTCAAAATATTGATGTTTGTCTCTATGCTGCTAATAACTGCCAAGGCGGGAATATTAATGATGGACTGCAAAACGGCCAAACAGACTCTTTCACCCTGAATTTGTTCTATTTAGCCAGTAACAGCCTGAGCATTTCGGCCACAGAAACCCTTAGAACTGGCGCTACTGTCAGCAATTTTCCGATTAAATTTCAAACACAGGATGGGTCTTTTGAGTTTGGCGGTACGATTGGTGATCCAAGTCCAATTAACCCTGTTCCCGAACCTGCAGCGCTTTGGTTATTGAGCATTGGATTATTAGGCTTAGCAAGAATATCTCGTTCACAAAAATCTGAGTTTAAAGCCTAGTTTTCAATAGCAAAAAGGGGCTAAACAGCCCCTTTTTTAATCTTCTGATGTTAGGAAAAGTAAGGCGTGTTTCCCACGCCTTCCTGTCAAAGGTACTTGATTACCAAGTAAAACTACCAGCAACCTGACCGCTTCCGTCATAAGTGTATCCACTTTTGACAACGCTGGTCACGTTGAATGCACAAGTCCCGGACGTGCTGCTAGGTAGAGTTGAGCTGCTAATATTTACGGTACCGTTGGTGCCTGTAGTCCCTGTTGTTGAACCAGTCACTATAGTATAACCTGAACTCGTTTTTACTGAACCACTCCACGAACCATATACGGTCGCACTGGTTACTGCTGTTGATGTACCGTATTTAACTGCTACTGTTGCCACGCATTGTGATTTACCTCTCCCAACCAGTTTACGCGTTATAGTGGTGCTACCTGCTTTCATACTCATCGCTACGGGTGCTTGTGTAACATTGACTGTTTGAGTACTGCTATTTTTCAAGCCACTGTTATCAGTAACGGTCAAGGTTGCGGTGTAGGTACCTGGTGTAGCGTAAACATGGCTTACTGTAGCGCTAGTCCCGGTAGTTGTTCCATCACCATAATTCCATTCATAGCTTGAGATGGCGCCATCCTGATCAACAGATCCAGCGCCATTGAACGATACCGTCAAGGGTGCGTCACCTAACGTTGGCAAGGCAGAAACAACCGCTGTCGGGGATACTAATGTTATTGAACTCTTGGGATAGCTACCGGTAATTTGATATTGACCAAGGCTGGCGTAATCAGAATACCCTGTTGTTAAATCACCATAGCCAACACCGTCGATTTGCAAGTAATACTGGCCGGCGTTCAAGGTAGCAGTTATTGAGGCGGACAAACTGGTTGCAGGATTGGCTGAGGCAACTGTATTGCCAGAAGCATCGACCAATTTAACGGATAGATCCAAATCAGGTGCGATAGAACCTGAGGCAATATTGAATTGCACATTACCACCACCCGTATAGAAAGTGAACACATCAAGATCAGTATTGCGTTCAATAATACCCGTTTGCTGCACTGCGCTCGGATCGCCGGATAAAGGTACGGCATTCGCTGTGGTATTGGGGTAGTCATCAGGGCGCAAAGGTGTGCCCGCTGAACTAATCACCGCGATATCATCTTGGAAGTTATTGGCCCCGGGATATTCACCTTTGCTCCATTGCGTGACTGGCTGGTAGTAACCCGCCCCCATGATCGGAGCCCAGCCGGTGGCTCCGCTTCCTTGGCCTGAATAATATCCAACTGTCGAGGTGCCATCATGATTCAGGTTCAAGTTATGACCCACTTCATGTGAGACAGCTTCTGCGACATACTTGGGATAACCGTTACCTAATTTATCGAAGAATGCCCATGCTGGTCGATAGTAATCCGGTGTGCTGGAAGAATAGTAGGAAAAAACGTTGACATAGGCGATGCCGCCACAAGTTTGGCCGCATAACTCCGGCATGGAACGGGTGATTACCGCGCGCGTGCCATATTTGATATCGGTGCTGCTGGTTCGTTGAATCGCGTCGAGCGTTGGCTCTTGGGTAGTGACATCCACATCAAAGGGCGCATAGTCTTCTGCTACCCGCTGCCAAATTTCTCTTATATTACTTAATTCTGCAACACTAAATGCGCTTGGGTTACCATCGGTATCGTAAGCCTGAGCAGTCAGTGTTCCGTTATACCAGGCGGTATTGATTGCAACGTAGCCATTAAAATCCAGATAAATGACGCGGTTAGAATCCGGTTTGCTATGAAGTGTAAAGGGGTCGGTTGTTGAAGAAGCTGTGGATGAAAATGTACTTGTACCACTCACTGTCGTAGCATTTGCGGTATTACCAGCTTGGTTCGCGCTGTTTTTCTGTTCAACCTCGGGCGCCAGTTTCGTATTCGATTCCACATAAAGCAATCGTCCACCTTCATCTATCCAGGCAGTTTGATCGGTTTCCAGAATGTTTTTCAGGCGCTCAGCGGACATGTCATAGGCTTTCGCCACCAAAGGCAACTTATCACCCAATGCTTTAATCGCCGCCTGACCATTGGCTTTTTGGTTAAGATGAATTTGAGGAAATGCTGTCTCTGTTTCTGTGTCAGTTGATTGTGCAACAATGCTGGCTTTAGATAAGGACTGTTGCGAACTGGCGCGAACAACGTCCAACGGATTTTGAAGTCCGGAACCGTTCAAGCCGGAAACGATGGCTTGTACTCTGCCATTAGGGAGAAAGGTTAAGACATAGTTATAACCTACCAAAGCCTTTTCGGCATCCTCACGAGTTAAAAAATAAAGAGGATCGGAAGGCACGACAATGCCATCGGGAGTTTTTGGCAAGGCCTTGCTCAAAGAAGTTGTGTCAATGCCCGCTATTGCGGCACCTGCAAAAGCGGTAAATACAGCCGATGCAATTAATGTCTGTTTACTCATAATCGATTTACCATTGTGAAGTTACGCAGTTGAAATCGGATTTAGGCAATCACTTAGACCAAAACCCATGGTCTAAATTAAACTAGAAACATTAAGCGCATATTGTGCGCCAATAAGCATATTGGATAATCGTCAATTGATACAAAGTTGTATTAATTTGCTTTTTTCAGCCTAGTTCCGTAAAAAAGCTTAGTTACTCTATTATTAAATAGTAAGTTACAAACTTTTCAGCAAAGTTATGTTGTGATATGTTGACTAAAACAAACTGCACGCTAATGAATTAAATTTTTCGGCCTAATTGGACGAATTTAAATGACAAAATGATTTTATAAAAGTGTATCTTATGGCCTTAAACCAGCAACGATCAGCTTTATTTTTTGAAACTCGTCAGTATTTTACGGAATAGAAGCTAATTCATTCACCTAGTGATTTCCCCGTGGGTACCCTAAAACTTTTTTGTTTATGATAAGCGCCCATTCAACGATTAATCCAAATCAAAAATCCCTGTTCGGCCACCCGATTGGTCTGTTTGTCTTATTCTTTACCGAAATGTGGGAACGGTTTTCGTTTTATGGGATGCGGGCGTTGCTTGTGTTGTATATGACGCAGCATTTAATCCAATCTGCGCAAACTGGCGATACCGTTTTGGGCTTTAAGCACTTACAACAAGGCCTGGAAGTTTTATTTGGGCCACTATCCAACCAAGCACTGGCATCGCAAATTTACGGACTTTACACTGGGTTTGTGTACTTTACGCCGTTTTTTGGAGGCATTCTGGCAGATCGCTTAATCGGTCAGCGCAAAGCAGTTTTGTTGGGTGGTGTGCTGATGGCTATCGGTCATTTTTTAATGGCTTCTGAAAGTTTTTTTCTGGTGGCGTTGCTGTTTTTAATCTTGGGCAGTGGCTGTTTTAAACCCAATATTTCCACGCAGGTTGGCAGTTTGTATGCGTTTGATGATCCTCGGCGCGATGGTGCTTTTACCATTTTTTACATGGGCATTAATCTGGGGGCGTTTTTCTCGCCCTTAATCTGCGGCACTTTAGGCCAATTTTATGGCTGGCATATTGGCTTTGCTGCTGCGGGCATAGGCATGCTGATTGGGCTGGTGATTTATGTGTCTGGTCAAAAATATCTGCCCTCTTCCGACAGCCATATAAAACAACAAATTAACACTGTCACCACGCCATTAACAGGTAAGGAATGGCGAGCCATAGGCGGGCTAGTGGTGTTAGCAGTTCTTAACATCGTATTCTGGGCGGTTTATGAGCAACAAGGCAATACCTTGCAATTGTTCGCTGAGCACAATACAGACCGCCACATCTTTGGCTGGGAAATCCCTTCTACTTGGTTTCAGTCGCTGAATCCGTTATTTATTTTTTTGCTGGCTCCGTTGCTGGACAAGCTATCATCACTACTGGCCAACAGAAATGCAGACCCATCCACCATAAGTAAAATGGCTTTTGGTGCCGGTTTATTAGGGGCATCGTTTTTAGTGCTGGTAGTGGTCACTGTCGGCATTGGCCATGCTGATAAAATCAATTTTTTATGGCTGGTGATATGCGCCTTAATTTATACCTTGGGCGAACTTTATTTATCGCCGATAGGGCTATCGCTAGTCAGTAAAGTCTCACCACCCAGATTAATTGGCATGTTAATGGGCATGTGGTTTTTATCATCGTTTTTTGGCAATTATTTATCCGGTTATATCGGCAGCTTTTATGAAAAAATGCCGTTGACTCAGTACTTTATGTTATTGGCGGGCTTGGGATTGGCAACTGGATTGGCTATTTTTAGTCTTAAGGGGCCGTTGAAAAAGGCTGTGGGTGATTTTTAATAGTGCGGGCAAACTTTTTTAGATTGAATAGTTATTCCCGCGTAAACTATTAACAACGTGTTTAGAAACTTGTTTAACTAATCGCATAGAACAAATATGAGTCTATCTCCAATATTACTGCAAGCTAGTGAATTAGGTATCCGACTTGAGATCGTGAATGGCTTGCCAATTTGGGAAGCTCAGCCTCTGTATCGTCACCAAAAACATATTGAGCGTATTGTTAGGGGTATTAGCAAGCCGGAAAACCTGCTGGCCGAGTGCGAATGTGTTCACGCTGTTGATGTGTATATTCAATTTCCAAATGGTTTAAAACGGCCTGATATTTCAATTTTGTGCCGAGAACCGAGTGAAGAAGAGCAAGATTCGGCCTTAACCATTATTCCTGAAGCAGTGATCGAGGTGGTAAGCAAAGGCTACGAGGCAAAAGACTTGGAAATTGGCCCGCCTTTTTACCTGTCACAAGGGGTTAAAGATGTTATTGTTTTTGACCCGCTCACCCTATTGGTATTGCATGTACGCAAAGACCGCACCACGCGACAAGTATCGCCTGTCATTATTGATTTGGAATGCGGCTGCAAAGTTAGCGTGTAATGGTTTTGCTCCATTCACTGCTTGCGCTCGCATTTGAAGACAGACCATTTTTTCCCCCCTCAACAAAAACTTAAGTTAAAATGATCACAGTTTTAGCTTATGGATGCCCCTCAAATGTTGAAAAAATTACTACCTGTCGCCATTGCCAGTTGTTTACTATCTGCCTGTATTACAAGCCCGACCGGTAGAAGCCAATTGGCGTTTATGCCGGATGCGCAAATGAATCAAATGGGCTTACAAGCATTTGAATCCTTAAAAAAAGAAAAACCGCTAAGCACTAACCCGCAATACAACCATGTGGCCACCTGCATTGCGGGCGCTTTGGTCAAGCAATTGGGTGGTACTTGGGAAGTGCTGGTTTTTGAAGACCCAACGCCCAACGCGTTCGCCCTGCCAGGCAATAAAATCGGCGTGCACACCGGCATGCTAACGTTGGTGGATAACCAGGATCAACTGGCCGCCGTAATTGGTCATGAAATTGGACACGTCATGGCTAAACACAGCAACGAGCGTGCTTCCCAGGAAATGGCGGTTAATTCGGGCATTAACCTGATTCAAGCAGTGACCATGCCGCAAACAGCACTTGGCCAAACTGCGGTGGGCTTGCTGGGCGTTGGTGCGCAATATGGTGTGCTAATGCCATTTAGCCGTACGCATGAAAGTGAAGCCGATACTATTGGCGTTGATTTAATGGCAAGATCTGGTTTTGATCCCAGACAAAGCATTGTGTTATGGCAAAAGATGGAGCAGGCATCACAAGGACAAAATCCTGTGGAGTTTATGTCCACTCATCCATCACACGAAACCCGAATTCAAGATTTGGAAAAACACATGCCGCAAGCGATGGGATATTATCAACAAGCGCAAGCGACCGGAAAACATCCTAGTTGTAATTAAAAGATGAATCCAAACCTAAAGCATCTTCACCCGTATCCATTTGAAAAACTGGCGCAACTGAAAGAGGGCATTACCCCCCCGATCAATAAAGCGCATATTGCTCTGTCGATAGGTGAACCTAACCACGAAACGCCCAAGTTTATTCAGGAAACTCTGCTTAAGCATATAGCTGGCCTGGGGGTGTACCCAACGACCAAAGGCATACCGGCTTTACGGGTAGCCATCAGCCATTGGCTGGCCAGGCGTTTTTTGCCAGCTGATTGTATTAATCCAGAAACCCAGGTGTTACCGGTTAGTGGCACTAGAGAAGCGTTATTTTCGTTTGCTCAATGTATTGTCGACCCGAGCGTGCGACCATTAGTCATCATGCCTAACCCGTTTTACCAGATTTATGAGGGAGCAGCATTACTGGCGGGCGCTGAACCGTATTTTATCAATACTACGGAAGCAACCAATTATTTACCGAATTTTGATTCGGTGCCGGAGGCCATTTGGCAACGCTGCCAGCTAATCTACATTTGTTCACCAGGCAACCCCAGCGGGGCGGTGATTAGTCAGGCTGAGCAGGAAAAACTGATTCGGTTAGCAGAAAAATACGATTTTGTGATAGCCTCGGATGAGTGTTACAGCGAAATTTACGACGACGAAAGTAATCCGCCGGTTGGCTTGCTGCAAACGGCCTATAAAATGGGCAATACCGACTTCAAGCGCTGCGTGGTATTCCATAGCTTATCCAAGCGCTCCAATGCGCCTGGATTGCGCTCGGGTTTTGTCGCGGGCGATGCGGAAATTTTGCAGCAGTATTTTCAATATCGCACCTATCAAGGTTGCGCCATGCCCTTGCCTACTCAACACGCCAGTATTTTGGCCTGGCAGGACGAGCAGCATGTGTTTGAAAACCGCCAGTTATATCGGGAAAAATTTGCCGCATTTATCCGCATTTTGAGCGATGTTTGCGAAATCACCAAACCGCCCGCCAGCTTTTATGTGTGGTTAAAAACGCCGATTTCCGATACCGAATTTGCCAAGCAATTATTTGCCAAAGAAAATATTACGGTTTTACCTGGCAGTTTTTTATCGCGTGATTTTCACGGCACTAACCCAGGCAAAAACCATGTGCGCATCGCCCTGGTTGCACCACTGGAAGATTGCGTAAAAGCGGCTTACCGTATCAATAATTTTATAACAACCTTAAAATAAATATCATCATGTCACAACTAGAAACCATCATTAACGAAGCCTTTGAAAAGCGCTTGGATATTACCCCAGCCAACGTTTCTGCTGAAGTACGCAATGCTGTTAACGAAGCATTAACCTTATTAGACACTGGCGCAGCTCGCGTTGCCGAAAAAGTTAACGGTGATTGGGTTACGCACCAATGGTTAAAAAAGGCCGTGTTATTGTCGTTCCGTATTAATGAAAACAGCTTGATGGATGGCGGCAATACCCGTTATTACGATAAAGTGGAATGTAAATATTCCAACTATTCTGAAGAAGATTTTGCCCAGGCTGGTGTGCGCGTGGTGCCGAATGCGGTTGCTCGTCGCGGTTCTTATATTGCACCTGGCGCTATTTTAATGCCATCTTATGTCAATATCGGCGCTTATGTTGATAGCGGCACGATGGTCGATACCTGGGTAACTGTTGGCTCATGCGCGCAAATTGGCAAAAACGTGCATTTATCCGGTGGCGTAGGCATAGGTGGTGTTTTAGAACCACTGCAAGCCAACCCTACCATCATTGGCGACAACTGCTTTATCGGTGCCCGTTCTGAAGTCGTGGAAGGTGTTATTGTTGAAGACAACTGTGTTATTTCAATGGGCGTTTACATTGGCCAAAGTACCAAAATCTTCAACCGCATGACTGGCGAAGTCAGTTATGGTCGCATTCCGGCCGGCTCTGTTGTGGTATCCGGCAACTTGCCATCTGCCGATGGCAAATACAGCTTATATTGCGCCGTTATTATTAAGCAAGTTGATGAAAAAACGCGCAGCAAAACTGGCATTAATGAATTATTGCGCGATTAATTAGCCAATCACTGATGGGTTACGATGCACATGAATCAGAACTCTGTGCATCTAACCCAGCTTAACGTTTTGTAATTTTTTAAAATTGCCCCCATGACCGACATTCAGCAACTACAATCCGAACTAGCCGGAAAAAATCCGCGCACCATTTTAAAAAAAGCATTGGAACTGTACGACAACATTGCCATTTCTTTCAGCGGTGCGGAAGATGTTGTGTTAATTGACATGGCCTTGGCAATCCGAAAAGACATCCAGGTATTTTCCCTGGATACCGGTCGGTTACATCCAGAAACTTATCAGTTTATGGAAAAAGTCCGTAAGCATTACCAAATCGACATTGAATTATTAACGCCAGATAGAAACCTGCTGGATGTCATGGTTAAACAAAAGGGTTTGTTTAGTTTTTACGAAGACGGCCATCAGGAGTGCTGTGGCATTCGCAAGGTTGAGCCGTTACGCCGCAAACTGGCTCAGGTTGATGCCTGGTTAACTGGACAACGCAAAGACCAAAGCCTGGACACGCGCCAAGACCTGCCAGAAGTTCAAATCGACAACACATTCGGCACTGCCGAGCATGCCCTGGTTAAGTTTAATCCACTGGCCAATTGGAGTTCCGCACAGGTTTGGGATTATATTGAAGCTTATCAAGTTCCTTATAATGCCCTGCATCAACACGGTTATATCAGCATCGGCTGCGAGCCTTGCACTCGGGCCATTTTACCCAATCAACACGAGCGTGTTGGGCGTTGGTGGTGGGAAGCGGGTAAAAAAGAATGTGGCTTGCATGCGGGTAATATAAAATAATCTTCATCCTGTTATTAAATGATTTTACTGGGAAATGCGCTCAGTAAAATCAACGGTATAAGATCCACTTGATTCCCTCCTCACCTTTCAAATTTAGCTTTTTTGCCTAATTAACTAATTCTGTAAAACTAAATACACTCTCGTCGTGTCAAATAAATAGACGGGGGAAATCTTTTTCAATCGACCATAAAAACGCTCACCCGTTGTGACAGTTTATGTACTTGGGTTGCGCAGCTATACTGTTTTTTGTGCCATACCAACCCGAGTTACTTAGCTAACAGATCAACATTTAGCAACCCGACCTAGTGGTGACGTCATGAAAACACATTTAGCATTGGTACAACAAACTCAAACAGTGCCCGGCACGGTAGATACAGACACTGACCAATTAACTGACAAGGAGGTGATGTTTTATCAAGAAGTGCTTTTGGAAGCTGGGGGCGCTACCATCAAGGCCTTAAGATTGGGCGATACAACCAAAATGCTGGCAGGTTTGGTCGGTCTTACTTACACCGCTCTTCAGGCCTTTGCAACGCGAAACCATGCGCCTATTGAGAACGCAGGCGAAGGCTATCAAATTTACCACAAGCTGGCTATTATGCAGTTACTGTCAGTCAAATTGCATAACTGCTCGTCCGGTCAACTAACTGCTTATGCTGAACTCTATTACGTGTGCGCAAACTTAGCAGCGGGTTACCTGAACGCCAATTTTGATAAAGCCTTTATCGCTTATCATGAATGGCAACTAGTGTGTCAGGTATCTAAAGAAGACTGTATCAGCAAGCGCCCCGATCTGGCGGAATGCCTGTTTGAATAATGCTGTTAGCAACTGAGATGCTAATTTAACTGACTCTAGCAAAACAGTTAAGACCATTCGATCATCCAAGCTGAAGTTTGATGCTGGCAACCGCACACCATCGTCTTCTATTTAAACAGGGGCGTACATGGCTCTATAACGTTATACAAATCTTGATTTGGTGCATCGGCATCAACTACGCCATTCTGATCGTCTGGTTTGCTGTGTTGGTTTATGCTCACATTTGGCTATTTAAGCTACACGCCCGCTGGTTTAAGTTAGCTGTTAAAACTTTTAATGCAATCAACTCTGCAGCAATAGCTATCTACAAAAAATGCTGTCATGATATTCAATGACGTACCACTGATTGCCTTATTAATTACCCAACAATAGTGCGAGGTTGTGTATTTTTCTCTTTAAAACCAATAACCGACATGTTGTTTTGTTGATTTTATCCCTATTTATGAATACTGGGCTAGCTGCCAGTAAAAAACCTAAAAGTCCAACTCGCAATCTGCCGGATATTGATGTTAGCCAAATTGGACAAATTGGCTTAGCGCAAGAGCTCAACTTTTTCTCTGCTAGCGGCGTATCAAACACAGCTATTGATTACGGCTTACCTGACGGCTGGGATATTGGTCTTGGCTTGTTTAACGCCCAGTTCTATAGCTTGTCTTCCGAAAATGCAGCATTTCAGCCCGACGTGTTGTTTAGCCTGGAAAAACATTGGCTGGTGTTAAACGGTCAACTGATTATAGGAACACAATCCGGCATTGGCATCACACCAACAAACACTAATTTTTTAAGTTTTTCCTATCTGGAATTTCAACAACACTTCGCCCAATGGAATGTTGACGCCGATGTTGGGGGCTATTATGCCAATGCAGCCATAGCCGGTTTCGACAGCGGCGGCTTTCATTTAAACCTGGAAATCCCGGTTGTGGCAAAGCTTAGACTCAATTGTGACTACTTGTCCGGCAGTAATGCCCTTGGAGCCACCACCATCAAATTACTTTACCCGATAGCAAAAGACTGGCAGTTGGGTTTTGGCATGCAAATACCTAATGTTTATGTTGGCGACCATTATATCGGCTTGTTAGGTTTGTATTGGCATTAAGCCATAAACTTAACTGTGCTACGGTTTAGGTTTATACTGGGCGTTGTTTTTTACTTGCTTATCCCAAGCGCTCGCTTATGAAATCAACTCAAACTTTTTCAAGCACAACCAATCCTTATCTTGGCGCACAACTGATATTAACCTCCCTGTTTTTTATCTGGGGTTTTATCACCTGTTTAAATGACATTTTAATCCCGCATCTAAAATCATTGTTTACACTAAGCTACGCACAAGTCATGCTGGTGCAATTTTTTTTTTTTGCAGCGTATTTTATTGTATCTGTGCCCAGTGGTTATTTGGTAGCAAAAATAGATTATCAAGGTGGGATTGTTGCAGGTTTATGTACGGCAGGTCTGGGTTGTTTATTATTTTATCCGGCGGCTGAAATTCGTTCTTATCCACTGTTTTTATTAGCTTTTTTTGTACTTGCATCAGGAATTACCTTGTTGCAGGTTGCGGCCAATCCCTATGTAACCATCTTGGGCAATCCGGAAACAGCATCCAGCCGGTTAACTATCACCCAAGCATTCAATTCCTTGGGTACGACCATTGCCCCGTATTTTGGCGCTCTGTTTATTTTGTCATCCGTTGTGAAATCAGCTGACGAATTAAAGTTACTGAATGCAGATGAGCTAACTGCTTATCAATCTGCCCAAGCCATGCTGGTTCAAAATCCTTATTTAGGACTTGCTGCGGTATTATTTGCTTTAGCGGCAGTTTTTTCGGTCATTAAATTACCCAAATTTAACTTAAATCAAGACCAGAGCCCGGATCTACTTGATCATCCAGCCAGCCACACCCTAACCAGCGCATGGCATTTCAAACATTTACTGCTAGGTGCTGTGGCAATTTTTGTTTATGTGGGTGCTGAAGTGTCAATTGGTAGCTTCTTGGTTAGCTTCTTATCTCAACCGAACATTTCGGGTTTGACATCAGCAGAAGCCGCCAAATATGTTACGTTTTACTGGGGAGGCGCCATGATTGGGCGTTTTATGGGCGCATTTCTTATGCAAAAAATGTCTGCCGGCAGATTATTGGCCATTCATGCTTTAGTTGCCGCCACATTAGTATTTCTGACCATCGTCAACAATGGCCACATTGCCATGTGGACAATTTTATCGGTCGGCTTGTTTAACTCCATCATGTTTCCGACCATATTTTCCCTAGCACTTAAGGGTTTAGGAAACTTGACTGGACAAGGATCAGGCATTTTGTGCGCAGCAATTGTGGGCGGAGCAATTTTGCCCGTGCTGCAAGGCTTATTGGCTGATTCGTTTGGCATTAAACTGGCATTTTATCTTCCGGTTGCGTGTTATTTATATATCGCATTCTACGGTTTAAAAGGGCACCATTATTCTGCCCAATAAAAACCCTAATTATTTCTTATTAATTAATAGTATGTTTGTTAAGCGTTAACTGGGGCTAGCGTTTGGTCTGTGCTACACTCATGCTGAATCCATCTTTTTCTTGAGCTTAATCACAAAAACAGCAATGCGGTTCAATTACTTAACTTCCATAAATAATTATGACAAAAAATTACATTCCCCTAAAAGACCACAATACGCCGCTTAAAGTATTGTTTACTGGTTACCTATGCACCGTGGGTGTAGGTTATTTTTTTGCATTAATTCAGATCTTATTTACACACGGCATGGCTGATGGCAAATTTGGCTTATCAGTTGACGATATTGTTTACAGCTATTACGGAAACCGTTCAGGAACAGTATTAGAAACCAAATTAAACGGTTCCATGAAAGAAAATGCCCCTGACAAAGAGCGTTTTGCCATGATTCAATGGGCCAGAGATGGTGCTGATGTTGATGCCTATAAAGACGATGGTATCGATAAAATCATCGAAACTCGCTGCGTTATGTGTCATAACAAAGAAGCTTCCATCCCCGATTTTACCAAGTTTGAAAACTTAAAAGCCTTAACAACTCAAGACGAAGGTGCTACTTTTGCATCGCTAACCCGAATTTCACACATCCATTTATTTGGTATCAGTTTTATTTTTATGTTTATCGGCATTATCTTCAGCTTTGCCGAGACAACGCCAAACAAATATAAATGTATCGCTATTGGGATGCCGTACGCGTTTTTATTGGCCGACATCCTATCGTGGTGGCTAACCAAAATTCACCCTATGTTTGCCTGGCTGGTTATTTTTGCCGGTATGGGTATGGGCGTGTCCTTTATGTACATGTGGGTGATTTCTTTATTGGAAATGTGGCTGTTTAAACCGGTGTTTGTTAGTGGTTTAGCCTTGCATTATTTGCAGTGGAAAGATAATTTATCTACCCCTGAAAACATCGAGCGCTTTGATAAGCTAAAAGATGTGGCCCATAGCGCATTAGCTCAAGTAAAACCAGCGATAAACTGGGCGGTGAATCAAGTATCTACCCGCGTTATACCTGCAATAAAAGGTTTACTTAAAAAATAAGTTTGGCAAAGGTATCTGACACCAGTCAGATACCTTCCTTCAGTAGTTTTTTGATGGGCGCAAAGCTTTTACGATGTTCCGGTAACACACCAAATTGTTCTAATTCGGCCATGTGTTGTTTGGTGCCATAGCCTTTATGCAAATGAAAGGCATATTGTGGATATTGATTATGACACGCCACCATCACATTATCCCTGGCGACTTTTGCTAAAATTGAGGCGGCGCTAATCTGGGCTACTTTACTGTCGCCTTTAACAATTGCCTCGCAAGGCATTGTTAAGTCAGGGCAGCGATTACCATCCACCAACACGGCTTCCGGCTGAATTAACAATCCATCAACAGCACGCTGCATGGCTAAAAAAGTAGCTTGAAGGATATTGTACTGATCGATTTCTTCAGCTGATGCTTCCGCAATACACCAACTCAGGGCGTGCAATTGAATTTGCTCAAACAGGTAATTTCGTTTTTTTTCGGATAAGACCTTGGAATCACCTAATCCAGCTATTGGCTTCAGTGGATCAAGAATAACGGCAGCGGCAAAAACGGATCCAAACCACGGGCCTCTGCCCGCTTCATCAACACCAGCAATAAGTGAATAATCAGACACCGTTGTTTGTGACTTTTTTGAGTGAGTTATCTTAAAATGCCTCTGTTGACATTGCGCAAAAACGCAACCATATCAGCCATTTCACTACTACCTTCGGCCAGTTCAGCCATTTGTTCAATAGCGTCTTCCAAGCGTAAATTCATTTTATAAATTAATTTATACGCTTTTCTTATCAAACGAATATCTTCTGTTGATATGCCATTGCGTTCCATTCCCACAGAGTTTATGCCGTGAGGACGGGTTGGTTTGCCGCCAACCATCACAAACGGAGGAATATCCTGCGTAATAGCACTGCCCATGGCTGAAAAACTGTACTGACCAATTTGAGTAAATTGGTGCACCAAAGTAAATCCACCCAAAATGGCATGATTATGCAATTTTACATGCCCGGCCAATGACGCGCCATTGGCCATGATGACATGATCACCGATGACACAATCATGCGCCACATGGGTATAAGCCATGAATAAATTGTCACTGCCAATTTTGGTAACGCTCTGGTCCTGACAAGTACCACGGTGCATTGAAGTAAACTCGCGGATGGTATTACGATCGCCAATCTCCAAACGAGTTACTTCGGCCGCATATTTTTTATCCTGCGGATCTTCACCAATTGAAGTAAATTGATAAATACGGTTATCTTTGCCAATAACGGTTGGCCCTTTAATAACGACATGAGAACCAATTACCGTACCACTGTCTATTCTGACATTTGGGCCAATGATGGAATAGGGTCCAACGGATACTTGATCAGCCAACTCCGCACTGCTATCAATTATGGCTGTAGGATGGATCAACGTTATTCCACCACCGCAGCGCATCGAATTTCTGCGCTTGCAACAAACTCACCATCGACTTCGGCGCAGCATTCAAAAGCCCAAATATTGCGCTTACTTTTCACAAACTTTGCTTCAAGCATTAATTGATCACCCGGCACCACTGGCCGTTTAAATTTAGCTTTATCAATACCAACCAGGTAATAGATCATTCCACTTAATTCATCCGGCGCTGTTTCAGAAGCTAAAAGACCTGTGGTCTGGGCTAACGCTTCAAGAATTAACACGCCCGGCATAATTGGCTTTTGAGGAAAATGGCCCTGGAAAAAAGGCTCGTTATACGTAACGTTTTTTACCCCCAATAATCTGACGCCAGGTTCGCATTCAACCACCTTATCAACCAAAAGAAACGGGTATCTATGGGGTAAAAAGGCTTGTATCTGTAAAATATCTAGCTTAACTGACATGATGAGGATTAATGCTCAATGTAGAAATTATTGTGTGTTTGGAACCAAAGTCAGCCATTTTATTCTGGCATGGTTGCTAATTTTGTTTGGACTTGAGCAGTAATGTCAATTTGTTCATTGGCATAGATTACCCCATCTGTCAGCAACAAATCGAAACCTTGATCTTTTGCAATAGTACGGATTGCTTCAACAATACGGCGTTGCAACTTACCTAATTCTTCATTACGACGAACGTTAAAGTCTTCGCTAAATTCCTGCTGTGATCTCTTAGCATCACGTTTTTTATTGGTAACGTCTTTGTCGAGTTTATTACGCTCAGCATCGCCCATGACAGAACCATCTCTAGTCAATTTTTCTTCTAAAGCCTGGATTTCTTTTTGTTGAGCAACTAATTGTTTATCTCTAGGAGAAAACTCTTTTTCTAAACGTTTTTTAGCATTTTCTGCTTGTGGTGCTTTTTCAAGAACGGCGGGTATGTTTACAAATCCAATTTTTAGATCTGCATAACTGCTGCCAGCTACTAAAAGTAATCCTAAGAAAAAACCAATTTTCGATTTCATTGTCACGATGGGCTCCAGAGTGAATGTCATATAAAAGAATTAAAAGATTGTTGAATTATAGGGGATAAGCCAGTTAAACCAAAGAACCTTCGTTAGAAATTTTGGCCAAAGTTAAACTGGAACATTTGTTTATTATCCCATTGATCGGTAGACGTGGGATTAAGCGGTTTGGATCGGGCATTTAACGGGTACGCGGCACTCACAGATAACGCACCAAAAGGAGACAACCATTCTCCGGATACACCCATTGAATATCTCATGTTATTAATATTGATGCCATCATTAATAGACCCTGCATCAAAAAAAGTGCCCAAGCGGATGGATTTGGTTTCTGTTAAAAAAGGTACTGGAAAAAATAATTCCGCACTACCAATCACCTTGGTTGAGCCACCTAATGCGTAGCCGTTCGAGTCTCTTGGGCCAACGGTATTGTTTCTATAACCACGTATGGAACCCGTACCGCCACCAAAATAGTTTTCAAAAAATGGCAATCCGCCTATTCCCAGAGCCTTAGCCCGATCTTTGGTTTTGCCATAGCCATCACCATAGGCAATTTCACCAAGTAAACGGAAGGTAAAATCACTGGAGATAGGAAAATACAGCTGGTGTTTATAGTTAACCTTAAAATATTCCAAGTCACTACCAGGCACAGTACCTAAAGCTGAAAAGCGTTGTTGACCACCCTTGTTAGGGAAAATAGCACGATTTAATGTATCGTGTACCCAGCTTATTGCGGGTGTGAACGTTATAAAAGAATCACCAACACCTTCGATTTTCTTTTTAGATTGCTGCCAATGCCCACTCGTACCATCGGCATTTTGCACCCAGTTGTAATCATTTAACGGCTGATTGCTGCCATTGATAAATTTGTTAATTTGCGTGGATGAGTAATCCGTTGTACTTAATTTTGTGTGCTTAACATCAAAGTCAAACCGCAGTTGGTCAAACTCGTTTAATGGAATGCCAAAATTGACACCGGCATTAATAATGTTGGTGGAGTAGTTGGCAATGTTGACTTGTCCGGCGTTACGTTTTGTGTAACCCAAGTTATAACCCTGACTAACGCCATCTACGGTAAAGTAAGGATTGTAAAAACCAAACTGGTAAGAAGTCGCATAGTTACTGTTGTTAAACGCTAAATTTACCCGTTTACCAGAACCAAACACGTTATCCTGGGAAATGTTAGCATTTAAGATAATACCCTGGGTTTGCGAGTAACCCGCACCCGCCGACAAATTACCTGATGCCTTTTCTACAATTGTGTAGTTAACGTCAATCTGATCGGCAGTGCCGGGCACTGCTGGCGTTTCTACGTTGACCGACTCAAAATAGCCCAGCCTTTCTAACCGGGTTTTGGAGCGTTCAATTTTAGAACTGGACGCCCAACTTGATTCCATTTGGCGCATTTCCCTGCGCAATACTTCGTCACGCGTTTTGGTGTTACCGCTAAAAGTTACCCGTCTGACATACGCCCGCTTACCAGGATCAACGAAAAAAGTCATATCCACCTTGCGTTCGGCTTCTTTGATTTCCGGCACCATATTGACATTAGCAAAGGCATAACCTTCATCGCCCAAACGATCAGAGATAGCTTTGGAGGTTTCCGTGGCGTTTTTTCTGGAAAATATTTCCCCAGGACCTACTTTAACCAGTTTAGTCAATTCTTCTGGAGCCACGACCAAATTACCGGTGAGTTTAACTTTTTCCAAGGTATAAACGTCGCCTTCTTTAACATTCAAAGTAACGTAGATGTCTTTCTTATCCGGTGTAATCGCAACCTGCGTCGATTCAATGGCAAAATTGATGTAACCACGATCCAAATAATAAGATCGCAAACTTTCCAAGTCGCCCGCGAGTTTTTGCTTGGAATATTGATCATCTTTGGTATAAAAAGACAGCAGATTTGAAGTGCGCAATTCAAATTGCTTTAAAAGAACTTTATCTTCGAAAACTTTGTTCCCGACGATATTGATTTCTTTAATCTTGGCCGCGCGACCTTCTGAAATCTTGATCTCGATAGCGACCCGATTACGAGTTAAATCAGTTACTTCAGTGGTGATTTTTAAGCCATATTTACCATGACTAAAATATTGGCGGCTTAATTCCTGCTCAACTTTATCAAGCACCTGCCTATCAAAAACTTTACCTTCCGATAAACCAATTTTTTTCAAAGCTTTGGTCAAGTCTTCCTTACTTAAATCCTTGTTGCCTTCAAATACGATTTTAGCAATGGAAGGTCGTTCAACCACGTTAACAACTAAAGTTGAACCGTCTCTTTCTAAGGTAACATCCTTAAAAAAACCAGTTTTAAACAAGGACTTGATTGCAGGCCCGACATTATTCAACGAAAAACGCTCTCCTACATTGACGGGCAAATAGTTATAAACCGTGCCTTCGGAAATCCGTTGCAAGCCATTGACTTTAATATTACTAACGATGAACTCTTCACTACTTTTAACCGCGGGTGAAACAAGCAAGCTTAACAATAACAGTCGTGGTAACGCGTTAATTTTCATGTAGATATCTAAAATTAATAATCAATGTCGTGCGACTAAATAGGATATTTTGGATTATATCACAGTAAATTTTTAAATAGACTTAAGCACGACATACTGGAAAAGCCAATACATCATTGATTGATTTCGAATTGGACAACAACATCAATAACCGATCAATACCAATAGCCATGCCGGAACAATCAGGCAGACCGGAAACCAGTGCCGCAAGCAAATGCTGATCTTTAGTTGGCACGGGCAACTGTTTTTGTTCTCGCACCGTTAATTCGTTGCAAAAGCGCCGGTCTTGCTCTTGTGGATCACATAACTCATGGTAACCATTGCCACACTCAACGCCGTTAATAAATAATTCCACTCGCTCAGTTATTCTGGCATCTGCCGGATTTAAACGCGCTAACGATGACTGACAAGCAGGATATCCGTAGACCAAATAGCACGATAAATGTTCCATCCTGGCCTGTACACAATGGCTAAACAATAAATCCAGCCACAGGGCATGATCGTGTCCGCATAAACTCAGCGCTTCAGGCAAGCCAATTTGTAACGCAAACTCATTGTAAGCCTGGGCAGAAAACACCAGCGCATCCAAGCCGGTGTGCTGATAAAATATTTGTTGATAAGAAATTCGCTGCATAGCATGCAAATCAAGCTTAGCGCCAAACAAATAACTGATTAAATCAGTAATGTCCGTCATTAACTGATTTAAATCAAAATCCACCCTGTACCATTCCAGTAGCGTAAATTCTGGATTATGAAAACGCCCGGATTCACTATTTCTAAAAGCTTTACTGATTTGAAATATGGAACCACTGCCCGAAGCTAATAGCCGTTTCATGGCAAACTCAGGTGAAGTCTGCAAATACATGGTTTGCGTTACAGGTGCTGAAATATAATCCGTACTAAAAAAAGCCAAATTCGGATCGGTGCCGATGCTATGGCTTAGCAAGGGCGTTTCCACCTCTAGCACTGCTCGTTGCGCAAAAAACTCACGAACTTTAGCCAGAGTCTGCGCCCTTAAACGCAAAAGCTCAAGCGAGCAGGTTGGTTGCCAATCGGCCGGCACTATTCTTTAACGCGAGAAATATATTCGCCGGTACGGGTATCCACTTTAATCATTTCACCAGTTTGCACAAACAACGGTACTCTAACCACAGCACCTGTGTCCAATGTAGCTGGCTTACCGCCGCCGCCAGATGTATCGCCACGCACGCCTGGATCAGTCTCAACGATGGTTAATTCTACAAAGTTTGCAGGGGTTACCGCCAATGGCGCATCATTCCATAAAGTTACGATGCACATATCCTGATCTTTCAACCACTTAGCTGTATCGCCAACGATTTTAGCATCCGCCTGATATTGTTCAAACGTATCTGCAACCATAAAGTGCCTGAATTCACCGTCGTTATAAAGATATTGCATATCAACATCAACGACATCGGCACCTTCTAAGGACTCGCCGGATTTAAATGTCCGCTCGATAACACGACCTGTTTTTAAGTTGCGGATTTTAACGCGGTTAAATGCCTGGCCTTTACCCGGCTTAACAAACTCATTTTCAATAATTGCGCACGGATCGTTGTCCAACATGACTTTCAACCCGGCTTTAAACTCACTAGTACTATAAACAGCCATTTTATCCTCAAGATCACAAACAATATAAAAATCCAGCCATTATAATAGAGGCTATCCGCTATAGAAACTTTAATATTACCGCACCCATGCCGCCAACCACTCCAGATGCCCAGCATTTTGCCTTAAACTGGCAACAACAACTGGCTGACGCATTTAATAACATCAATGATTTATGCAATTATTTGCAATTAAATCCGGCCGATTTGGACATTTCTGCCCAAGCTGCCAGCAACTTTGCCTTAAAAGTACCTCGTCACTTTGCCAGTTGTATGCAAAAAGGCAATCCGCACGATCCATTATTAAGACAGGTCTTGCCCGTTGCTAATGAAACCCTGGACTATCCTGGGTTTAGCAACGATCCCGTTGGCGATTTGCTTGCAGCAACTTCCGCCAGCGTCATTCATAAATATCACGGGCGTGTCTTGCTTATTAACACCGGTAGTTGCGCCATTAATTGCCGCTATTGCTTTCGGCGCAATTTTCCTTATGCCGATTATCAACTAAGCAAACAAAAGCT